>MDTC01202621.1_pt1 | contig 19776 bp, 9 predicted proteins | sample 811181 | NCBI WGS metagenome assembly MDTC01 (sample SAMN05326644, study PRJNA326480) | marine metagenome | isolation source: seawater | place: Pacific Ocean: North | collected 2011 | reverse complement strand
TCAGATCTTGACGTATGCCGCCTGATGCTCTACAATTCTACCAACAACACAAAGGACATGACCCAACCCACCTTCGCTGTTCAACCCACCTCATTCGGCACCTTTGACGAGCATGGTGCAGACTACGCCATCAACATCGCCCACGCCTACCGCATCGCCGCCATCCGTCAGGCAGACGGTGAGGGTGACCAGATGGTGTGGCGCATCACCAACGGCAACCCCATCCCATGGGTCAGAGTCTACGACGACGGCAGCGTGGACAGCATCACTGACCAGCACCTCGCCCTGCTGGTCTGATCAGCAAAAAACAGGTAAATCCGACAGGGGGCAGTTTTTTGCCCCTTAGTACGGTTGTACCCCCGCCCCAAGCGAAAAGTTTGGGTCCTTCCTAACCTACAAAAGTATCCAGACGACCGATAAATATTATTGAAAAGTCGTTTTCCGAAAACCCTGATTATAAAAAATTCCCGTGGAAAAAAATGACCCTAGAACCTGGAGTTACGAAGACGCCATCGCAAACTTCGATGCATTCTGTGACTACTTCGACGGAGCAGCAAGAACCGCAGCACACGTCACAAACAACAGTGGAAGCAGCAAGTCGCCCAACGACATTCTCGGACCAGATCCAAGACTTAAAGGAAGCGGTGACGAAGTTAAGCAATCCGACATTCCTCTACCGCCCACTTGGGGAGGGGGACTACATGACTCTGGTGGAGTATCTAAACTCGGTGGAGAAACGACTACGAGCATTGGAGGAGAAGAATGCAACCAGTAGCAGTCTATAATGGTACGAATGATTCGGGAGGATCGCTAGTTGGGTCGTGTACTGCACCACCATATGTGATCACACCGACTATTCCAGCAGCACCCCCAGTATTATTTGGCGGGTTTCCACCAATTTTAAATGGTCACACATTAACTCCATCGCCAGGCACAACGCCGAAGGGAGATCCTTGTGTTATTCCCAGAACAGCGGTATCTACGCAAGCAAGGGTATTAGTCAACGGGATCCCAGTTTGCAGAGCAGGAGATTTTCTAAATGCTGCAGCGAGTATCACAATACTTCCAGCAAGTTCCATTCCACTTATCACAATCGGCAATTGATGTGATATAATTACAAAGTACATTGAGGTAATCAAACATGGCGAAACGCCCTTCATTGACGAACGCAACGACTATTGAACCCAAGGAGAAGAAAAGTCGCCAGGGAAGTGGTAGGAATACTAAATACAGTGCGACCAGTCGCAACAACGCCAAGAAACGCTACAGAGGACAAGGACGATGACTGAATTCAATTACGTAGTAGGACGCCCCTCCACGATGCAGTATCGTAGTGATGCTGATACTGATGGAGATGGTACGCTTTCTAAGGAAGAATTGAAAGCAGCAGGAATCAAAGACGGCATTGAAACAGCAGAAGCATCTGAAGAATGAATTTAATTTGTAATCTCCCTGCTGAGAAAGTATGGGTTCGTAAGGAATACCTTACTGATCATCAAAGTGGGCATGGAGAATTTGTTGAGGGCGTCTGGGTATCGGCAAAATCGATACCTGGGCGTGCTTTTTATTTTGAGACTTATCTCCCACAATACGGGGCAATGTACGATAAGCTACCAATTAGCGCGTTTCTCCGAACGCCGAAAACTCCGACAATTGATATGGGGTTGGAGGATCTACAATTCTGGGACTGCATGGACTATGGCGTCGTATGCATGAGCAAGGGATTTATATCGACCATGACTACCGAAGTTAGAACTCGTAACTTTGGATGCATGAAGGGGCAATATATGTTTACGTTGGATAATTACCACGCAAACATTGACGTTATAGATAATAACGTAAGTGAAGCTCCTGCCGAGCATAAGTCACATAACTGCATAGCATTAGAGAATGGTCAGTTTGGTTTGTATCCCAATAACAGGATGCGTCTCTACGACCTCTCTATCACGCCTGAAGTGCCCTTAACTCCAGATTTCAAGGTATCTACCGTAAAATACCAAGTTGAGAATACAGAGGGTTGGGGACGTTTAGGAGACACTGATGATTATTTCTGGGAAACACCACAGGAGAAAGACAATGGACAAAAGAGTGGACAAGAGTAAAGAATTCATTGAGGAGGGAATGACCCTTATCACTGAAACTGACTCTGATCGCTATCTAGATCAAGCAGCACGTCAACGTAGATCGAAGAGGAAAGAAGAACTATATCCACTGCCTGAAGATCGTCTAGACAGGCAGTGTGGCGGTGCTGGTGGATTTGACGATTTTGTAGAGCGTTGGACTGAGTGACTAAATAAAAACATAGTCTAAGTCTAGGCAATGCCGTCGATTACTCAATTTAAGGATTTAGCAGTTTCTTTTGCCAGAAATAAGATCACTAATGATCTACTGGTAAAGAAAGATTCTGCTGCAGTGAAGCAAGCAGTGTTAAATATACTGCTAACGAATAAGGGTGAAAGATTATACGACCCAGAATATGGTTCAAACGTAAGAGCATATCTGTTTGAGCAACTAGACTATGGTACTGCTGCTTTGATTAGGGATGAAATTTATGGTGCGGTCGGAAGATCGGAACCTAGGATTGTAATTCAAGATCTAACAGTAACACCAGATTACGACGAAAATGGATTTGAAGTAATATTTCAATTCCGAATCGTTGGTCGTGATGATATTCAATCCCAACAAATTGACTTCTTCCTTAATAGAGCTCGATAATGCCGTATACTCAAGTTGCTAATTTAGATTTTGCTGATATCAAGTCCGCACTCATTGAGTACATGAGAGCGAACACAGATTTTACTGACTATGACTTTCAGGGATCTGTTCTAAGTAATTTACTTGATGTATTAGCATATAACACTTATTACACCGCATTCAATGCGAATATGGTGGTGAACGAGTTATTCTTGGACTCTGCAACACTCAGAGACAATGTAGTAGCACTAGCAAAACAAATTGGGTATAGACCTCGTTCTACTACTGCACCTAGAGCACGACTAAACTTTGAATTAACTTACACTGGTAATTTAAATCCACCTCCAAAAACCATCCTTATGAGGAAGGGAACTGGATTTGTTACCAGTTTTGATAATAACTTATATCAGTATGTAATTATCGACGACCAAGAAGCACCATTGACTGGTGGGGTTGCAACTTTCGATAATTTAGATATTTACGAAGGAACATTAGTTACAAATTATTTTACCGTCAATACTGCACTTCAGTCACAAAGATTTTTAATTAGTAACTCTGGTGCTGATATTTCCACTCTGAGAGTGAAGGTATATCAAGCACAAGGCAACACAACACATGAGACTTATGAGTCTGCTGAGAATATTTTGAGTCTTAGCAAGACCTCCAAGGTTTTTTACGTGGAAGAGATTGAAGATCAGCAGTATGAAATCTTCTTTGGTGATGGAGTTTACGGTAAGAAATTAGAAAATGGTAACTATGTAGAAATTTCTTATCTAATTACTTCTGCTGGTGCTACAAATGGTGCTAGCACATTTACATACGCTGGAATTGTTACTGATAAGGCGACAGGAAATACTCTTACCTACGATACTGCTGTAACGCTCGTAGAAGCGTCTAATGGGGGTGCGGATGCAGAATCTATCGCCTCCATCAAGAACTCTGCTGTGAAAGCGTTCTCGGCACAAGACAGAGCGGTTACAGCAGGGGATTATGAGTCTATCGTAAGAAAACTCTACCCAGCAATTGCAGACATTATCACATTTGGCGGGGAAGAAGATGATCCCCCAGAATTTGGAAAGGTAAAGGTCGCTATCAAACCACAAAATGCAACTTCATTGGCTCAGGTAACAAAATTAGACCTAGAGAAAAAACTAAGAAAGTACACGGTTGCATCTATTACACCAAAAATTATTGATCCATCAATTTTATATGTAGAGTTGACTTCTAGAATTGGTTATGATACATCAAAGACTACTTTAACCACTGCAGAAATTCAAACAAAAGCAACTACTGCAGTTCAAGAGTATATTGATTCATCTCAAACAGAAAAGTTCAACGGTAAATTTAGACATTCTAAGTTTGCTGCAGTAATTGATGGATCAGACGGATCAATTACATCTAACCTTACAGAAGTAACGTTAAGAAAAGACTTCTATCCAACACTCAATTCTTCTTTCTATTATGAGTTGTGTTTTGTAAATGAATTTAAGGATTCTTGTGATGATCCAATTATGAAGTCTACTGGATTTATTGTTAGTGAATATCCTGCATTTACTGTTTATTTGGAGGATGATACCAATGGAAAAATTGACCTATATAGACTGAATCCTTTAACTAGTGAAAAGATTTACGTCAAGAAAGGTGTAGGTGATATTAACTACAAAAAAGGCGAAATCAAACTATATGATCTAACTGTTATTCAAGGTAGTTTCTCTGATAATAAAATTGAGGTTCGTGTAGAACCAGCGTCGAGAGACGTAAACGCTGTGAGAGAAGTATATCTCGATGTTGATCTATCCAATTCCAACTTTGGTGCTTATCCAGAATGAAGTCTACGACAATCTCCTCATTAATTGAGAACCAGATTCCAAATTTTATCCTTGAAGAGTATCCACTTTTCAAGGATTTTCTCAGTGCTTACTATGAACAACAGGAAGTATCTGGTGGTCCTCTAGACATCATCAATAATCTAGATTCCTATCGTAATATCAATACTTATGATAAGAATCTTCTTAAGAAGAGTACAAAATTGAATGGGTCTATTAATGCGACTCAAAGTGAGATTGTAGTACACAGCACGGCAGGATTTCCAGAAAATGGAATCATAAAAATTGATGACGAATTGATTTCGTATAAGAGTAAGACTGATACACAATTTAATGATGTAACTAGAGGCATTAGTGGTAATACTACTCTAGGAAATTTATATTCGGAAACTAGATTTACTGAGACTTCTGCATCTTCTCATATTGACGATGCTCGTGTAGAGAACATTAGTAATCTTTTTATCTATGCACTAATTCAAAGTTTTGAAAGTGAGTATTTGCATGGTATCCCAGAGAAGTATCTTAGAGGGGAAATCGATAAGAGAACTCTAATTAAGAATATCTCTGATTTTTACAGTGCAAAAGGAACAGATAGATCTGTACAATTTATTTTCAACTCCATCATTACAAGTGGAGAGACTCAGGTTTTCTATCCCAAAGAGAATACTGTAAAAGCATCTGATTCTGATTGGGTCAATGAGTACGTACTGAAAGTATCAGTTCTTTCTGGAAATCCTGAAGATATTGTTGGAAAAGAAATTAGACAGACAACATCCAGTGGGTTTGCTTCTGCCGTAGTTGATAGTGTCTACAAAAGTCAATTAATTGATGGTGTTCAGACTTGGGATATCATCTTATTCAGAAACACTATTAATAGTCAGTTCAAGGTAGTAAATCAAACTACTTTAGAAAAACAAATTGATTCTACAGATACTGTTGGAGATAAAATTGATGTAGAGTCAACATTTGGGTGGGACAAAGAAGGATCTTTTTATGTTAATCAAGAACTGGTTGAATATTCAAGTAAAAATATCAAACAGTTTGTAATTAAGAGTAGATCATCAGTTGGTACTCAAGCAGCTCCTGCAAAAATTTATAGCAACGATTTAGTTACTAGTGGGACTGTTAAACTCTTCCCTGTAGGAGTTGTATACAATCTGTTTCAAAAAGAGACATCACCTTACAGTATTGAGGGAGAATCTGTTGTTGTAGGTAAGTCTGGTTTTGATACTGTTGATCCTATTATCAAAACAACAGGAAATGCAATTAGATGGTTGCAATATGATCCATCAAATTCTACACACGTTGTTCAAAGTGGTGATGCTAGAACTGTCGCAGAGAATGCAGATACTATTCCAGGAATCTCTCATATCTTTGCAGATGATGATAATTACTACTTCTGCTCAAGCGGATTTCCATATGGAAGAACAATTTTCTTCAATCAAACTTTATCATCTGCAGAAACTCCAGTATCTGCATCTTTCTTGAGAACAATTAGAAAGAGACCAGAAATTACTACTGAAATTTATGAGACTCCTAGAAAAGATGCTGCGATTCTAGTTGATGGAACTCTGGCGCATTCTTACAAATCTAAGTCTGGAGTTTTCTTTGGAGCACTTACTAAAATTAATGTGACCAATCAGGGATCTGGATATCTTCGTCCACCTTTTGTATTGATCAATAATACTCCATATAAAGCAAGTGCAGTTTTGTCTGGTAATGTTGTTGAGTCGATTACGATCGATGAACCAGGCAGTTATAGTGCAGCTCCAGTTGTAGATATTGTTTCTGGAAGAAATGCAGTTTTGACTCCTGTGGTCACTCAAGGAAAGATCACTTCTTTAATAATTTCAAATGCAGGGGAGTATTACTCTGCCCCTCCTACAATTAGAATTACAGATAATTTAGGTCGTGGTAGATTCGCAGATTATGAGGCAAAGGTTTCTGCGATTGGTCAAATTACAGAAGTTGTAAAACTGAATGAGGGTAACTTCTATACTGCTGGTCAAGTGCGAGTTGATGTAATTCCAGCTGGAAGTAACGCCGCGGCCACGTCTGAAATTTATGAATGGGTAAAAAACAAATATGTTGAGATTGGATCCGATAAAGATACACAAAATGGATTTTCTCATCTAGCAGAAACAGGATTTTACAACTATGGTGTTATTGCATACCCACCATCGTTGAAATCTAGTTTGAATGATCAAGGGTCTATCCACTCTCCTATCATTGGTTATGCATATGATGGAAATCCAATTTATGGTCCATGGGGTTACTCAAATCCTCTTGGAGTTGGATTACTAGAAAGAATGAGTTCTGGTTATAGATTAAGAACTACTAGAACGAACGGACCATCTGTTAGCACATATCCATTAGGAACATTTATTCAAGATTATTACTACTCTGAAGATGTAGGAACTCTTGATAGAAACAATGGAAGATATTGTGTTACACCAGAATATCCAAATGGTGTATACGCTTACTTCATTACAGAAGATAATTCTGGTGTTCCACAATTCCCGTACATTCTTGGAGAGAATTATTACTCTCTCCCATTTAAGTCAAATTATGAGAATGTTCAGACTCATAATGATCTTCCTGCAGATGCAAAGAGACTTAGAAATAGCAAAACACCTAATAATGGTCTTGCTACTAGAGCAGTTGTCCAGGATGTTACTGCTGGTAACATTGATGGATTTAGAGTTCTAGGATCTTCAGATAATTTAAAAGTTGGATCTTCTGTACTACTTGATAGTAGTAATACTTCTGGTCAAGATGCCCTTGGTGTGGTTACAGAAATTTCTGGTAAACCAGTTTCATCTATTAAGGCAACCGATGCACAAAAAGTAGCATCACTTCAAATTACAGAAAACTGTTACGTATTTACGGGAGATACTTTATCTCAACCATCTTCTGGTGCTTCTGGTCGTGTTGTTGGTGATGTTGCCGACGATAAATTTATTGTTTTAGAAGACGTAAACGGAACCTTTGATGCTCAAGGTTTATTTGATGCATCTACAGTTAGTTTGAATCTTATTTTGAATACCAACGCTTCCTTCACAAAAGGAGCAATTCTTTCATATACAGATGGAGATGCTGTTATTGCTACAGGCGAAGTTATTGAAACTACAGACAGAAGAAACTCTGTAAAGGTAAAAGTGGTTACTGGATCTTTTACTATCGCTTCAAATTATTATTTAAGAAGTAATAATCTACTTGATACTATTGGGGCAGAAATTATTTCCACTTCCAGTCTTAGCACTGGTTTAATTCCATTCAAAGTTGTTACTGATGCTGCATTGGTAACTACATCAGTAGATCATGGATTGAGTGTTGGTGATACTGTAGATGTAAGAATTGATCCAAATGATACTACTACAACAAAAACTTACTATGTACAACTTGGTGCTATCCAGGAACTTGAATTAATCACTCCCGTATTCAATACACAACTAAACGAGCCAGGAATTGGTAGAACAAAGTTGTTGAACACTGGTAGAGACTACGCTACAAATACTTATAATGATGTTGAGTTAATTTTTGCTGATCAAACCGCCACCAGAACTGATCTGGGTGCAGTTGGCGATACAAACAATGCAAGAGCAACAATTGTTGTAAATGATCTCGGTAGCACTGGTTTAGGCACAGTCACATCTTTGACTATTACCACAAAAGGAGAAGGATATCGTTTAGGAGACATCTTAACAGTAGAAGATTCTTCTTTAAATAGATCTGGTGCATCTACCAGTACACAAAGACTTTTAGCAGTTGTAGATCATATCGGATTTGCGACAGGTGAGACAACAATGAGAGTCTTAGATGTATCCGAGATTGCTCAAAATGATCTTCTTCAGGTTGGAGAAGAAATTGTTAAAGTAACTGCTATTGCTGAGGCAACAAAGACATTAACAGTACAGAGAGCACAGAATGGTACATCTGATATTGATCATTACGATAAACAAAATGTAGATATCGTAAGCCCCACCTACAATTTCACAGTAGGCAATCCAATTGCTCTCACTGGTAATACTACTTTGGATCCAAAAGTAGTTTCTTACAGTGGAACTAAGTTGATTGTCGAGCATAATCAAAACTTCTTCCAATCTGGAGATTTTGCTCCATATAAAGTAAGTATTGGATCTAGTTTCTTTGATGAGAGTGACCCAAAGAAGTTAGTAAGAATCTCATCTGTCTCAGATTATAAGATTGTTACCAAGATTTCTGAGAATGCTGCAGGTCCATATATTATTGATAAAAATCTAACTTTCCAGAAGTATTATCAATATCGTTTTGATTTGAGTCACTTTACAAATTCTTATTCTATTTTTGAAGTTTCTCCAAGTCAGTCCGACAATATCATTACTCCTGAGTTTACAAGAGTTGGAAACCCAGGAACTAGTGGTGCATATGGGTACGTTAAGTTTGGATATGGTCCAGAGGTCGGTAGTGTGATTAGTTATTCTGGAACCACTACAGATAGAAAACTTCTAGAATATCAAAGATATTATTATAAGTCTATTATTAAGACTACACCTAGTGGCGTAAAACAAATAAGAATTGGTCCAAGTACGGAAATCGAAGATAATGATGCATATTTTGAGTTGATTGATGATCCTCTACAAAACCAACACACTATTACATATGTGACCTCAAATAGATTCTTATATGAGATCCCATCTGGTGCTGAGTGGTATGGAACTGGATCCATGTCTTATGTAACATCATCAATCAGTGCTGTTGGCGAAGCACACTCTGTTGGTGTTTCCAATTTAGGATTCGGATACAAAAAATTACCAACTTTAATTGGTGCTACAGTTCCAACACAATTTGAAGCTGTAGTTAGTGCGGGGTGGGATAGTGCTAACAAAAATATCTCTGGTGTAACAGTATCAAGTAAAAAAGGAAAATATTCTAAACCTATTGTTTTCATTGAAGATGGAGATGGTGTGGATGCTGAGTTCCAAGTAATCAAAGCGTTTGATGATAGTGTTGCTAGTGTTATTGTCCTTAATAAAGGAAAGAATTTTACATACAAACCAACTTTAAAAATTATAGAATCTGATATCAAAGCATTTGCCTCTAGTTCTAATATTGGTATTGCTAAGAATGTTAAGATTGAATATCCAGGTAACGGTATCTGGAACGATACTTCGTTGTTAAAACAGCATTCTGCTAGCATCGCTATGGTTGTCGATGTTACTAACGACAATCAATTTTTACAAGGAGAAATTGTAACTCAAGGAACTACTTCTGGACAAGTTTCTTTAGAGGGATGGAGAATTGGTTCTAATGTATTAAAAGTATCTGTAATCTCTGGTAAGTTTGTTCCTAATCAAACTATTACAGGAACATCTAGTAGAGCAACTGCAAATCCAGTTACTGTATTGGAGAATGAATTTGAAGTATCTTTAAGATCTTATTACGATAATATTGGTAAGTATACATCTGATAGGGGAAAAATTGGTGTAAGAAACCAGAGACTATCTGATAATGATTATTATCAAGATTATTCTTATGTGATTGAATCTGATACTCAAGTTAATGAGTGGAGAGACTTGGTTAAACAGTCTACCCACCCAGCTGGGTTTAAAGTTTTTGGAGAATTAAATCTCGATGTTGCTGCGTCTGCAAATATTGCATCTACACCAAGATTGAGTCAGATATCAAAACTGACTCTGTTTAATAGTCAACAAAATACTGCTACTGTTCAAGATACTAAGAAAGTACATCAAAGTGTTTTGAATCTATCTGCTTCTCTTTCTACTGTTGAAGGTTCTGGATCTATTTCTCCAAAAGCATTTGATACCAGTGCTTTAATTGCTAGAGACATTAGACTACAAGAGTCTTTTGATGGCGCATTTAATTCCTCTGGTATTTTACAGGGAAGAAAGCAGTTTACTCTGGTTGATACTAAAACAAATCAACCAATTGCACCTTTCAATGCAATGGCGCTAACCATCACTATTGATGGTATTTTGCAAGAACCAGAAGTTTCTTACACTGTATCTGGTAATCTAATCACTTTCGCTGCACCACCACTGGGTCCTAGATCCAATAATGGTGCTGCAATTCCAGCTCAGGTATTCCTTGGTAGATTGTTCCAATTTAGAAACAATGTAAAGAATGCTACTTACCTTAAAAAGGTTCGTCAGATTTTCCAGAAGAGTGGTACATGGATTGATGCTGCTAATCAACTCAAATTCAACAGAGAATTTATCGTTGATGAAGCTATCAATTATGCGAAAGCAACATACCCCACACTTGCATGGAACTCTCTAGAAACCAAGTGTGTTAGAGACATTGGTCTCATTGTAGATGCATTTGAGCACGATTTGAGATTTGGTGGTAATCAGAAAACTGTAGATGCAGCAGAATCTTATTACAACAACGGATCTCTAGCTTACATTGATGCTCAACTGACTGAGAGTATTGCAACGTACAAATATGTTATGAACTTGTGTGTTGCTGCAATGAGAAACTGGGATATCAGTGTAGATGGATGCACAGTTACCCCACAACTCGACACAATCACTGTTCCTACCACTCTTGGTCTTTTAATCGGAATGAATGTTAGTAGTGGTTCTCAATTCCCAACAGGAACTGTAATTACTGAGATTATTTCTGATACAGAAATTAGAGTTTCTAATGCTGCTTACGATGTATATCAACAATACATTGTTAACAGCACTCTGACCCAAACTGGAAATGGACAATTTGGTCCTGTTACTATTGGTGGATCTGGACAGTGGACTATTGGAGTTGGTAGCATCATTACTATTAACTCTCTAATCGGTAACATTGATCAAGTAACCTTCTCATTTAGTCGTATAAACAACGGCACATTTATGGATGCTGCTAGGTTAATTGAGAAAAATAGAGATTACATTAGATATGAAACTCTCGGTTGGGTGAAGGCAACATATCCAAATCTTCAAATTCCAGACGAAGATAAATGTGTACGTGATACTGGATATCTGATTGATGCTTATGTTTATCACCTTAGATATGGTGGCAATCTAAATGTTGTAGATTTTGCTGAAAGGTATTTTGTTGGTAATAAACTATCGTATATCAACAATGAATACACAGAGAGTATCGCTGCATATGGAAAGGCAAGAGACTTAATGGTTCTTGCTATGAGAAATGCATTGACTGCTGGTACATATACGACATATCAACCATTCATTGACCCAACTGTCCTCGCAGATCCACTAGGATCTCCAACATGTGCTCAAGTAGAGCAAACTTTAAATACGTACCACGATATCATTGTCGAGGTCTTGACTAAGGGTCCAAATATCATTGATAAAGTTGCAGATAATAATCAACGAACTGGAAATTGGACAGAAATTCGCACTTACTCTAACAACAATATTCTTGCTGATCCAAACGGATACTTTAACGAGTGCAGTGATGTTTCATCTGCTCTAAATTCTTTGTTCTTAAATATTGAATCCATTCTCAATGGTTCTGGTAGTAGTGTTACTAAGTCTCTACCAGATTATTTTGATGGAGAAAATAGAGAGTTTGAACTTTATTACACAGATAACACACCAGTCAGAACTGAAGAAGGACATGATCTATTTGTAGGAATTAATGGAGTATTCCAGAATAAAAAGTACAATTCTGAGTTCCCAAGACCAAATGCATACTATATTGAAAGATCTCCTTCTGGGGATAAGATTGTATTTGTAGAACCTCCAAAATGGGAGCAAAACTTGAATACAATTTTAGTACAAGAACCCATAGCAGTGGAGAAGTTCTTTGCTCATAATGTAGGTCTTTACAAGATTCTCACTCTCGCAGAAGATAATTTCGATGGTAAGTATAAAGGTCCATTTGTATTCAGAGATCAAGAATCTAAAGATGTTGTAGTCATCGATGATGAACTATTCTTATTAGTTTTTGTAGATGGAGTTTTACAGAAACTGAATAGGGCATATACTATCAATGAAGGTACAATTAAATTCAGTCAAGCACCTAAAAAGGGACAAAGAATTGATATTGTATTGTTGATGGGAGAAAATCTTGATCAACTAGTAAATGCTTTTAACGTAGAAACTACAAATCTGTTCTTAGTGGAAAGCACATTATCTGTTACAGGACAATTGACTGAATATGCAGTTCTCCAAGGAGCTGCAGAAGGCAGCACTTTATATCAATATGATAATGGTGCATATAAAGTTCTTGGTAACATCAAAAAACATAAGAGCACAACGAATGGTTGGGAAGTAACTATGGTTGGTTCTAACCCAGATTATGATGAGTCTCTTCCAATTAGAATTTCTTCTGGTTCTGATATTAGAAACTCAACATATCTTGAAATCACATTAGCATCTGGAACTACTGCACTTTCATACCTACAAGATGGTGATGGAAGAGCACTAAGAAAAGACGCTGTTTCCTGGTTATATGATACTACCAAACCAATGATGACTGGATTGGAAGTAGGAGACAAAATTCTCATCGATGGCGAAGATGAATATAGAACAATCAAAAAAGTTCCAAATACCACAACCCCACTAGAGTATAGAGGCGGAAAATCTGCTTCTAATGATAATGTCGGTACTGTTACTGTTACAAACTACAACGGTATTGTTAGAGGTGAGGGATTGAATATTGAAGCATCCATTACTAATGGATCTGTTACATCTCTATCTTGGAATAAGAGAGACTACACTAAAAACCCAACTGCATCACAATATAATACCCCTCCAGTTCTAACATTTGAACCAGTGGATAGTAATGGTGGTGGCGCTAGAGCTCAGGTTGTTGTTTCTGGTGGAGAAGTTGTTGATGTTGTTCTTATAGATGGTGGTAGCGGATACACTTCTGCTCCAACAGTAGTTGTTTCTCGTAAATATAAGATCATTAAGAATCAGAGGAGTCATGACTCTAGAGTCAATAGATTTATGAATCCAACTCTTACCAGTATGGGTCCAATGACTACTCATACCACTATTAATGAGCAGACGGAAAATGATATTGAGACTACAGCATTAAATCAAATGCCTGTACCAATTAGATCAACTACGGTTTCTAGTTCCCTACAAAGAACTGGAACTGTATTTGTAACTTCTCCAGATCCTGTAACTGGTATTAGAAAAATTCCCGCAGTTTCTCCTGGAGTCGCTGTTATGGGAAGTTCTACTATACAACTTGATGCTCAAACTGTAGAGCAGATTCAAACTACAACTTCCGCTATTAGTAGTGTTCCTTCAGTTGCTGTAGGAAAACACACTGTACCAATCTCAACAACTGTTCCTATGTCTGCTGCTGTTGCTACAACTACAGCAAAAGCAAGCGTACTAGATACAGATTATGATTTTGGAGATACTATTGTTTTTGCAAATACATCTGGATTTAGCGCAACTGGTTATGTCCAAGTTGGTAAATATAAACTAAATTACACATCTAAGTTATCTGATCGTTTTGTATTAGATCTCAGTGATTCAGAGACTGTCTCCGACTCTAGTTTTGGAACGATCTCTGCTGGAGGTGTACTAAAACAAGCATAAATAAAATATCAATATAAATAACTTGGATCAACGTAGCAATACTACTCATTTTCAATTATGTCGGCAATTATTTCTGAAAAGTTCCGCATTTTTAATGCACAACAATTCTTAGAATCCCTTACAGAGGGAGCAAATGATCAAGATGCGGCAAGGACGCGCATGTATTTCTTCGTTGGTCGTTCTGATCCTTGGAATTCCTACGTTGAGATTTACAACACAAACAATGTCGCATTTAGTGTTGGTAACAAAGTCTATGATGCTGGTCCAAGTGGATCCACAGCATATGGTTCAACTGCATGGGCAGGAACAATTGTTGCTGTAAATGAAAACTCGCTACTGATCTCCAATCCAACTCCAGCAAACGCTAACCCAACTTCGGGTAATGTTATCAAGGGTTACAACACAACATCGACTGCCGACGATGGTGCTGAAGCTCAAGTTGGAGTTTATCGTAAAGCAGACGAAAACAATGCTCCTGCTCCTCTAGATAACCAAGAAGAGAAGTTTAAAATTTACGAAGAAATTATTGCTGCTAAGAAAGTTGGCGCTTCAAATGTAATTTCTGTAGTTCCCCGTATCAATTGGAATACTGCGTTGAACCCAGTATTTGATATGTACAAACCCGACTATAGTGCAGCACCTTCTACTGGTGGTACTGCTAAGCAGACTGATACTGGTCAGAACACTTTGGGAACTGCTAAGTTCTATGTAATGAACAACAACTACGAAGTGTTTAAGTGCATTTACAATAAAGAAGATGTAACTGCTAATAACAACGCTACAGATATGCCTACCACAACTGGTGGTGGATATGCTAATGGTGTGTATACAGGTAGTGACGGATATCGTTGGAAGTACCTTTATACAATGACTACCTCTCAGGTCATGGATTTCCTTTCCAGTGATTTCATGCCTGTTGGTACATATGCTGGTACTGCACCTGTAGATGGTGCTATTGATACAGTTTTGATCCAAAGTGCTGGTGCTGGACTTCCTGCTAACAAAACTGGTGCTTCTGCTCTGTATGCTCCTATTCTTGGCGATGGAACTGGCGGTATCGTTAAATTTGAGACCGATGGTTCTGGAACTCTAACCTCTATTGAAGTAGAGGCAGCAGGCAGTGGATATACATACGGTTCTGTAGCACTAGTAACTGGTACTGGTAGTGGAGCTGGTGCCGATGCATATGGCGTATTCTCCGATTCCACTCTCACAACTTCTGAAACAATTAGTGGAACTGCAAGAGGTTCTATGGAAGTTATCATTCCTCCTGCAGGTGGACATGGTTCTGATTTAGCAAATGAATTGAGTGCTAAGCGTATCATGGTAAATGTTCGCCTTACCTACAATGAAGGAGATGGCGACTTCCCCGTAGATAATGATTTCCGTAGAATTGGTCTTATTAAAGATCCACTCCAGTGGGGATCTACTTCTTACCTAACTGCTAACACTGCTTCTGGTGTTTACGCTCTAAGAGTTACTGGTACTGGTCTTTCTGCAAGTTCTTTTGGAAAGGACAATATCATTTCTCAAACAGTAACTGGTGGAACTGCAAAAGGAACTGTTGTTTCTTGGAAACTTGATAATAGCAGCACAACTACTGGTGTACTCAAGTATTATCAGTGCCCAGAAACACATGCAGATTCTGGTATCGTAAGAGCATTTGCAGGAACCAATAATGTTACTGATGCTGGTACTAATGTTAGCGTTACTATCGATGCTTCATATTCCAGCACAATTGAAGGTGTTACCTTTGCAAGTGGTCTCGCAACTCCAGAAATTAAAATGAACTCTGGAGAACTCATATACATAGAGAACAGAAGACTTATTACTAGAGCCGCCGATCAAATCGAGGATATTAAACTAGTAATCGAATTCTAATTCCCATGTTAGGTTCCTTTCACGATGCCCCAGAAGACGAATTTAAACGTATCCCCTTATTACGACGACTATAGTGCGGAGAAGAACTTTTACAGAGTTCTTTTCCGTCCTGGTTATTCAATACAGGCACGAGAATTAACACAATTACAGTCGATTCTTCAGAATCAGATTGAGTCTATTGGTAGACGCCAATTTAAGCAGGGAGATCTTGTAATCCCTGGAGAAGTTGGTCTAAACAATAGACTCAATTTTGTTAAGCTTTCTTCTGTGTCGGAAGTTGCTATTTCTGAAGGTGGTAATATCACATACAAAAAATATGATATTACACAATTAGTAGGTCAGACGTTAAAGGGCATCACGTCTGGCGTTACTGGAAAAGTTGTATCGTCTAGATTAGCAACAACAACCACGTCTGATACTTTATACGTAAACTATACAAGTAGTGGTAATTCTAGTGATGAGTCTACATTTAGACAAGGAGAAACACTAGAAGTCGTAGATGGCGTTAATACGCCTCTCCTAGTCGTTGGAACTGACGGTAGCGTACTTCCTACCTCAATTACTGTTACAGACCCTGATACGGGCGTAGAAACGTCTCAGACGAGTCCCGCGATGGGGTTTGCATCTGCAGTAAAGGTAGAAGAAGGTATCTACTTCGTAAATGGACATTTTGTTCGTAATAATGCTGAACTTTTAGTTCTTGATCCATACTCAGATTCTCCTTCGGCAAAGATTGGATTTAGTATCTCTGAGTCAATCATCACACCAGAAGAGGATGAGACTTTATATGATCAAGCAAAAGGATTTGCAAACTTCAGTGCTCCAGGAGCACACAGACTGAATATTAATCTGGAGTTAGTAAAGTACGATATTAATGCGTCAACAGACGCCAACTTTATTCTTCTTTTAACTGTAAAGAACGGATCTGTTAAAAGAAAAATTAAAGCAGCAGACTACAATATTATCGAAGAGACTCTAGCAAGAAGAACATATGACGAGTCTGGTGATTATGTTGTAGAGTCTTTCCCAACAGAAATTAGGGAATATTATCAAACTTCTGGTAACAAAGGAATTTATAGACTTGATACTGAAACAAATTTAGTAAATTCTCTTTCTATTTCTGAAGCATCAGAAAAAATGATCCTGACGGTAGGACCAGGAAAGGCATATATTAAAGGATATGAAATCGTCAACAAGGAAAGTAAGTATCTAGAAGTTAACAAATCTAGAGAGTCTCTGCTCAGAGATAATATTACTTTAAAACATAGTGGACTAAGCACATTTTATCTAACAAATGTTCGCAATACAATTCCTCTAAATGCATACGATTCTCAACTAACGGCATATCCAACTGTCTACTTTAATAAGACTTTTGGTGATGGTTCTTTAGGTTTTAACGATACAGAATTATCAACTGATCAGAAACAAACCGTTTCCAGAAGAAGTCAGAACTTTAGTCCTGATCAAGCAATCAAAACTTGCCTTGTGCAGTTTGTCTCGACTGCAACTGGTAAAAGATTTCAGGATCTAAATGGTGAAACTTTAAAGACTACATTCCAATCGTTCTTTGTAAGAACATCAAATTCCTCTAACGATACTGCGGAAGTAAAAGCATTAGCTCTATCCAAGTTTTCCAATAACACATTCTTGGGCATAGGCGAGTACGCAGAAGTTACTTTTGTTGGAAGAATTGATATTGTCGATCAATTGTTGAGAGACTACGGAGATTTTAATACAGACAAGAGAACGGATTTGTACTTCACTCAAACTGGAGCACAAAATAGCGACTCTAATGATATTGCAGGAAAAATCATTACACATCAAGAAATGATTATTCCAACCATTGGTCTTGCTAAACCAAAGGATTTTGCTTTACAGGAAAGAGGAATTGGATTTAATGATAACTCAGACACTATCCTTTCTAAGGGTAGAGTCAATGGATCTGGAGCATACAATACGACATTTAGAATGTCTTATTTCAATCCAGTATTCCTTACTAGGTTGTACTTAGACACCACTATTCCTGACGGAACATTCCAGTCTGGTAAGTATATTTCTGGATCTAGAAGTGGTGCATATGCAGTTATTGAAAGTTCCCCAGAAAATTATCTATCTTATGCTGGAGGCAATAGAATTTATTGCCGTATGATTTCTGGTACATTTGTATCAGGAGAAACTATTTTTGATGAGGCAGGAAACTCTATTAGCATCGCTACAGAAAATACTGTTTCTCACTTCGTAGTTGATAGACGTGGTTTGAACTATGGTGGAACTACAGTAGTAGTTGTAGATGGTGTTAAATATGATTCCTCTACACTAACTCCACAGATTGGAGGTTCTGGAGATATCCAAAAAGTTACTATTGCTGATAGAAATACTTACAACACAGTATATTCTCAACCCCCAACTGTTACGATTACAACCACTAGTGCTACTTTCAGTGGTGGAACTTCTAGTGCTATCGTTAGAGCTGTACTATTCAAAGATGTTGTTCGTACTTATACACCATCAAATGTTAAGTCCATGTGGGCTAGATTTGGTGTTGCTGCTGTAGGGTCTCTAGCACCAAATTTATTTACTGCTGATGTCGATCTAACGAGAGAAAAGTATATTGAGCTTAAGAATGTTACTGACTTTACCTTTAGTGGTAATGCAGGTCAACAATATCTTGAGTGTACAAGTTTTGGTGCAGATGCTTCTCTATCTGTTAAGCAAGGAGATCTAATCCAATATTCGGATGAAGATAATAACCTAATTACTTCTTTGGTGCAGCAAGCCACTATTCCTGAAGGAGCAAAGAAGACAAGAATTTATCTAGATTCTCTACTACCAGCAAATTGCATCTCTACCTCTATCAGAAGAGTAAGACCAAAGATTGCTAACTCTGGAAAATCTAGTCTTATCTTCCCAACTGGAAGTAAGCAGATCAAATCTCTTGTGAAGTCTTCCGATGATTCGGATATTGTATTCTATCGCAGAAAAGATTTTGTCTTAAATTCATCTGCCGCTGGCGGTAACCTAACATTTACAGCAAACCTTGAGTTTGGTACAGAAACTTTTGTACCATTTAGTGAAGAAAACTTCCTACTAACAATCTTAGCAAAAGGAAATGCTACTTCAGTTGAAACTGGAGATGTTGTATATGTACCATCAACGTCGGTTGAAGTTCTAACATCTACAGATAGTACATCTGGACTAACTGCTGGTAGCGTCAGAATTACTCTACCAGACAACTATTTTGGTGCTCTATCTGGAGGATCCACATATCCAACAATCAAGTTAACTGCGACCCTTAAAGTTTCTAAGGCAAGACCAAGAATTAAGACTGCAGTAAAAGGAAAGAAAATTGTTATCAATCCATCTGGCGATAGAGTTCTTCCTTTAAGAGGACAAGATCAAGACGCTAGTGAAATTAAGACAACCTCATATTCTGACGCATACAAAGTTAATTACATTTATGAGGGATCCACAACTGCTGCTCCTACAATTGATAGTGCAGGAAATCTAATCAGTGGAACCGATATCACCAATAGATTCTCATTTGATAATGGACAAAGAGATACTTTGTATGATGTATCCAGACTTGTCCTAAAACCAGGATACGATAATCCAACTGGACAAATCTTAGTATCATTTGACTATTTTGAGCATTCTCAGGGAGATTTCTGTGTAGTAGATTCATATCTACATGAAGCGGGTGTTTCTGCTGCAGAAATTCCACAATTTAACTCTGCAGTATTTGGTACTGTAAATCTAAGAGACGTTATTGATTTCAGACCAAAAGTCGATACCGACTCAACTGTTACTGGATTCCAAGATACATCCACATTTGCAGAAGCACTATTTAATGAGTTTAC
>MDTC01064253.1_pt1 | contig 19777 bp, 27 predicted proteins | sample 811181 | NCBI WGS metagenome assembly MDTC01 (sample SAMN05326644, study PRJNA326480) | marine metagenome | isolation source: seawater | place: Pacific Ocean: North | collected 2011 | reverse complement strand
TGGGTCGCGACACTATGCGTTTTGGGTCTCAAGGCATCAGCCATCCTTGGGCGAGACGATGCGAGCACAGAACGCCTCGTTATACGACATCGTGGGAGGAATTAGTGAAGGTGACTTAAGTTACCAATCAAGTTCAGTATTTAAAAGAGAGTTAATTTTGCTAAAAGGTTTACTACCAAAAAATCCTCGATGTGCAGATAAAGGAGAGGGATGTGGAGATTTAATTATAAAATGCTTATTATCGATTAAAGGAATCTTACTTTGAGCATGTGACCCCCAAAGGACAAATATAACTTTTTCTTTAATTGAACTTATAACGCTAATTACTTGGTCAGTAAAATTTTCCCAACCTATGTCTTTATGAGACATTGCCTGTCCCTCACAAACTGTTAGAGTGGTATTTAATAAAAAAATTCCTTGTGCAGCCCAAGCTTCTAAATTTCCGTCATTTGTTTCTTTCGCAATACCCAAATCGGCTTTTAATTCTTTATAAATGTTCTGAAGTGATGGTGGTAGCTTCACTCCAGTTGGTACCGAAAAACATAAGCCATGTGCTTGGTTTGGACCGTGGTAAGGGTCTTGACCTAAAATGACAACTTTTAAATCTTTTAAGCAAGTTTTATTAAAAGCGTTAAAAATTAAAGGGCCAGGGGGATATATTTTTTTCCCAGCTTTTTTATCAGCTAACAATCTAGCCTTTAAATCTTTCATGTAAGGCTTTTCAAATTCACTGCCTAAATGCTCTAACCAATCATCTGGGAGTAATACTTTTGTGCTCATCTGCTTTTAAATTGAGAAGTTTCTTTCTTAATTTGGGGACTTTTGTATTTTCATGCAGCCAAATGTCAAAGAAATACTTTGAAAAATCTGCATGGTCAATGCTTCCAATTTCTTTTTCGTCTAAGAAAAATAAAGTTTTATTTTCCTTCGTTTTAATTCCGGTGATTTGAGTTCCATCATCTACATTTGGAAATATTTGTAAAAGTTCATCAGTCCAATTTGAAATTATTGATTTGTCTGTAAAGCCAAGGTCTATAATTTCTTCAATAGTAATTTCCACAATATCCTCTTTAGAAATTTCTCTGAGATAATTAAGCTCTAGCGCCATTGGTTTAGAAGATTCCCAGTTCCCACTTGGGGCATAGAGTCTTGCTTTATACAAATCAAAAAAAAGAAAACTAATTGTGCCTTCTCCAACTAATTTAGGATTTTCAAAAAAATCACTTAGATTAGGCCCTGCATGAGCACTTTGAAAAAATAATAAAACCAGAAAAATGATGTGCCTAACTATTCTTTCCATTTGATAGAGCAGCCAATACTTGGAGTTTGTTTTTCAGGCCCTTTGCCTAGATGAGCAATTTGGATCATTGCATCTAAAAGCTCATTGGAGGTATCTGTTTTTCTGGACATTCTCGTCCCGTCTAATCGTCCACGATATTGTAATTCTAGGTTAAAGTTGTATCCAAAGAAGTCTGGCGTGCAGACTGCACCATAGCTTTTAGCAATTTCTTGCGTCTCATCTATTAAATATGGAAAGGGCAAATTGTACTCTTTTGCAAATTTCGCCATATTCTCAAATGAGTCCTCGGGGTAACTTTCAGTATCATTAGGCATTATTGCTACGGTATTTACACCGTAATCACTCAAAGTATTTGCTGTTTGAGCCATTTTTTTTACCACGGCCTTCACAAAAGGGCAGTGATTACACATAAAAATGATTAAAAGACCTCTAACTCCTTTTAACTTCTTTAAATTGTATTGATCTCCGTCAATGCCTTTTAGGTCAAAATCAACTGCTGGTTTTCCAAATTCACAAATTGGTGTTAATGTTTCTGCCATATGGTCATAAATAAAATTTATAGGTATTAAAAAATTTACTATTAGCCTTTTTGCGTATATATTGAGATATTACTTATTCGGAATTAATATTAGGGTATAAATAAATTGATGTCTAGAATCTGTTTATACCAAGATGACAATACAAATTCTATATAATGATTCCTGCTTAGATGCAGGTTAAAAAATTCGGGGAGAATGTAACTTATGGAAGCAATAATGAACTTAATGAATCACAACCCATTTGTTGAATTAGCGAGCACTATTTCACCAACCGCAATGCAAATTTTTGTCATTGCTATGATCGCACTTGTTATTGGCGGTACTTTATTGGATATGGTTCATAAAAAAAATGTTAAATACTTTTTTGAAAACGCTAAAAAAACTAAAGAATACGCTACAAAAAATTTACCGGCTGGAAAAGCAGCTGCAATTGTCGCAAAAACAGTTGCAAGTGACGTAATGACTTCTTCTGAGTTTTGCGGTGTTAAAAGAAGAGTCGCTCATCTATTAGGCATGTACGGTTCTATCTTTCTTTGGGTTACAACCTTCATTCTAATTTTTAGTTATTCTACTATTGGCTCAACTGCTCCAGCTCTCGTTACTCAACTTTGGCATTTAGGTGCTTTAATGACCTGTGTTGGTGGGTATTGGTTTTGGTTTACCATGAGAGTCGATGTTGCTGCAGAAGCACACAAATGGTACAGAATAGTGTTTGCAGATTTATTTGTACTAGCCTTAGTGACTAGTTCAACTTTTGCTCTTGCTTGGTCTTTCACACAATTTAGTGCGATGGCTGGTTGGAGTGTTTTATTTTTTATTTTATATGTGGTGTCCAACATAATTTTATTTGGTGGTGTTTATTGGTCTAAATTCGCACACATGTTTTATAAGCCTGGTGCGGCCATTCAGAAGCATTTATCTGCTGCTGATGGTTCATACGACCATCTTCCAGAGCCAGCTGACAAGCCTAAAGAATTTGGTTTAGGTATTAAACGCGAAGCTCCAAGACACTATTAAGGTAAAATTTTATTGGGTAAGGTTAAAAATCATCCTTATGTAAATTAAGGATATAAATTTAGGAGAGAAAAAATGTCAACTTTTGTTTATATGACTCGCTGCGATGGATGTGGAATGTGTGTGGATATTTGTCCTTCAGACATAATGCATATTGATCCAAAATTAAGACGTGCAGTAAATATTGAGCCCCATATGTGTTGGGAATGTTATTCATGCGTTAAGGCTTGTGATCAAAACGCAATTGATGTGAGAGGATACGCTGATTTTGCTCCAATGGGTCATAAAGTAAGAGTTCGTCGTGAAGAAGAAAAAGGTGTTATTTCTTGGAAGATTAAATTTAGAAATGGAACAATTAAAAACTTCTGCTCCCCAATCACCACAAAACCTTGGGGTCAATTTATACCTAAAGTTGCAGAAGAGGATACACCATCTCAAAAAGATCTTGATTCTCAAACACTTTACAATGAGCCAAAATATTTAAAACTTGGTGAGTTTCGTAAAGCTGTGAATGAAGATGGTATTCCTAACAGAGATAAAAAGACATTTAAGCAGGGGGTATACTACTAATGGCTAGAAAAACAGTTTACGAAGATTGCGACATATTAGTTGTCGGCGGCGGAATGGCCGGAACCGGTGCTACTTTTGAAGCAAGATATTGGGGTAGAGATTTAAAAATTATTTGTGCTGAGAAAGCTAACATCGATAGAAGTGGTGCTGTAGCTCAAGGTCTTTATGCAATTAACTGCTATATGGGTACTCAATGGGACGAAAACCAGCCTGAGGACCATGTGCGTTATGCAAGAAACGACCTAATGGGTATGGTAAGAGAAGATTTAGCTTTTGATATGGCAAGACACGTTGATTCAACTGTTCACATGTTTGATGAATGGGGTCTGCCAATGATGCGTAATAAAGAAACAGGTCGTTATCAGAGAGAAGGTAAATGGCAAATTATGATTCATGGTGAATCATATAAGCCTATTGTTGCAGAAGCTGCAAAAAAATCTGCTGATAAAATTTATAACAGAATTATGATTACTCACCTTTTAAAAGATGAAGCGCAAGAAAACAGAATTGCTGGTGCGGTTGGTTTCAATTGTCGTACTGGTGACTATCATGTGTTTCGTGCCAAAGCTGTAATTGTTGCTGCTGGTGGTGCTTCTCACATCTTCAAGCCAAGAGCTGTAGGTGAAGGAATGGGTCGTACATGGTATGCGCCATGGAGTTCTGGAAGCTGCTATGCATTATGTATTGAAGCTGGTGCTAAATTAACTCAAATGGAAAATAGAATTGTTCTTTGTCGTTTTAAAGATGGATACGGCCCTGTTGGAGCATATTTCTTACACCTTAAAACATACACTCAAAATGGTGCTGGTGAAAACTATGAGAAAAAATGGTATGACCATACCAAAGAAATGGTAGGTGAATATATTGATCATCACCCAACACCAACATGTTTGAGAAACCATGCGTTCATCCAAGAGGTTATGTCTGGAAATGGACCAATTCATATGGTCACCATGGAAGCTTTCCAAGACCCACATCTTGAAGAAGTAGGTTGGGAGAACTTCTTAGGAATGACTGTGGGACAAGCTGTTGTTTGGGCTTCACAAGATATTGATCCAAAATATCAAAACCCTGAACTTACTACATCAGAACCATACGTAATGGGCTCTCACGCAACATGTAGTGGACTTTGGGTAAGTGGTCCAGAGGATGTTTCTCCAGATGAATACTATTGGGGATACAATAGAATGGGTACCGTAGATGGTTTATTTGGTGCTGGTGACACTGTTGGTGGAACAGCGCATAAATTTTCATCAGGTTCTTTCACTGAAGGTCGTTTAGCTGCTAAAGCTGCTGTTAAATACATTCAAGACATGAAATCTGATATCAAAGTTACTGATGGTCAAATTAAAAACTTTGAAAAAGTGATCTTTAAACCGCTTGATAATTATCAAGTTGGAAGAAACGAAATTACAGCCGGTACTGTTTCTCCAAGCTATATTCTTCCAATACAGGGTCTGCAAAGACTTCAAAAAATTATGGATGAGTACTGCGGTGGAATATCAGTTAACTACATGACCAATGCTAACTTCCTCAAAAGAGGTCTTGAGTTACTTCAAATCCTAGAAGAAGACTTAGAAAATGTTGGTGCTGAAGATAATCATCAATTAATGAGAGCATGGGAACTCAAGCACAGAGCTCTTGTCTCTAGATGTGTAACTGAGCACACTATGTTTAGGGAAGAAACACGTTGGCCTGGATATTATTATCGTGGTGACTTCTTAAAGCTTGATGATGAGAATTGGCATTGCTTAACTCTTTCTCAGTACGATCCAAAAACTGGAAAATTCACAATGGAAAAAGCTCCGCTTTACCACATTGTTGAAGAAGAGGAAGAAAAGCAACAACAAGAAGGCGCAAAAGCTAGTTAATGGATTTAATCTCTAAGACGGACGAAGAGATTCGAGAAATCGCCGAACCTTTATGGAATGATCTTATCAGACATTCTAACAATAAGGATTACGGCGGTTTCACTAAAGACTTTTCAAAATCCATGTTAATGGGCGCTAGCGAAGTCGAACTTGGCAAACAATGGGCTAACAACAAAGTGCTTTCTAACTTATCTGATGATAAAGAATTCCTTGGTTGTCTTAAAAGAAATCAACATGTCACTGTCCTTTATAAGCAAAAAAGTAATGAAGTTGAAGGAGACTTCTTAGGTCGCTTAGTATTAGGCGTCGAAGAAGAAAAAGTTAAGATTTTTGGAGCTACTATATTTTAACTTCCGCAACTTCAATTTATTTATTCTATGGATGATAACAGTAAAAAAATTGAAGATTATTTAATCACTTCAGAGCCTTATTATGAGCCCGTCGGTAATGAGATAAGTATTTTTGAAAGCGCTTATCAAAATCAACTTCCCGTGTTACTCAAAGGCCCAACTGGCTGCGGTAAAACCAGATTCATGGAACATATGAGTTGGAGGCTTAAAAGACCTCTCATAACTGTTTCCTGTCATGATGATCTTACTGCCTCTGATTTAGTAGGAAGATATTTAATCTCTGGTTCTGAAACTGTTTGGATAGATGGGCCATTAGCAAGAGCAGTAAGGGCCGGTGCAATTTGTTATCTTGATGAGATCGTTGAAGCTAGAAAAGATACAACAGTTGTAATTCACCCATTGTGCGATGATAGAAGAGTATTACCAATTGAGAAAGTTGGTGAGCTATTAGAAGCGCCAGATGATTTTTGTATGGCTATTTCTTATAACCCAGGTTATCAAAGCATCTTAAAAGATCTCAAGCAAAGTACCAGGCAAAGATTTGTTGCTTTAGAATTTGATTATCCCTCGGAAGAGCTTGAACAAAAAATTATTGAAAATGAAACAAGTGTGGATAGCACAACTTCAGCAATGCTCGTAAAGTTCGCTCACATGACAAGAAACTTAAAAGGCAATGGTTTGGATGAAGGAGCAAGCACCAGGTTATTAGTTCATGCAGCAAAGTTAATTTCATCTGGAGTTGACCCAGTTGCAGCTTGTAATTCAGCAATCTCTGAGGCAATTACAGACGATCCAGAGATGCTTCAAGCCGTTAATGAACTAAGCTCGTCTTTATTCTAATCTCTAAACCTTTATGAAAATGAAAAAGGCTGCCAAAAAATGACAGCCTCCTTCGATTTGCACATAATTAAATTATGATGCGTATTGCACACCTCTGTACGCTAATTGCTCCTCTTTGCTAACAGTAGCATTGATTCTTTGATTAGCTGCACTCGCAGTATAAGGAACACCTCTATAAGTGAAATTATTCGAGTTGTTTGTTCTACGGGTTGCTGTGGTGTACGGAACACCTCTGTATGTATAATGTTTCATACGTATTCTCCAAAAAAGATTTTTTTGGCGAACTTGTTACGCATGTTCTATGCGGGATGTACCAATGATTATTATAGCAAAAAAACTTGAAATTTCCAGTACTCTGTTATATTAATAAATACTAATATATATCTTTTAAAAATTATGGCTTTTGAACTAAAAAAAATTTTTGACGATAAGCTTTGCCAGCAAGTCATCACCAAGTTTAATTTTAACCTCCAAGATCCAAGCAATTTTCAAGAAGATTATCATAACTGTTTTAAAGATTTTATCATTCTTTCTTTAAGTGAAAATAGCTCACATACTAAAGAGGAAAGAAACAAAATTTATATTGAAGCTTCTGCATATTTAAGAAAATCTGAGAATCTATTACTAGGCATGCCTCATCCTGCAGGTTCTATGAGCTACAAGCTAAAAAAAATGTCAGAAACTCTTGATAAAGTAGTCACGCAAAAAAAGAATAATAACGCAATTAGATTTATTGAAAAAAATTTAGCTAGATCATTTGTTAGGTTTTGGAACATATATAGCGATAATAAAGTAAATGGATCTGAGAGTATTGAAAATCACGAAATTATTGAATTTTTTATGATTTCAATTGAACAAGCATATCTTCATTATAGTGAGATAGAATGGTTTAACTCTTGTAATTTAGAAGATTTAAAAAATTTATTTAAGTCGATTTAATTTAAATCGACAACTTTTTCTTCCAGTTCTTCTTTCGTTGCTTCTCTTACATCAAGAATCTTTATCTTAAATGTAATTTTCTTACCTGCTAATGGATGATTACCATCTAAGTAAATAAATTTTTTGTCAATTTTTGATACAAAGAAAGGTTTCATTTGCCCTTTATCATCTTTTAGTTCTACAAACTTTCCAAGTGTTTGGTAATCTTTAGGTACCATTTCAATACGTTCTTTAAACACTAACTCTTCATTTCTGGTACCAAAAGCATTTTCAGGTTCAAGTACAACCGATACAGAGTCGCCCTTTTTTTTACCTTCGAGCGATTGCTCTAATCGAGGCCATAAGCCTTTGCTGTTTTTATTTTGGTGAACATATTTTATTGGCTGTAAAATTTCTTCAATCATTTGCTCTTCTGAAAAGATTGAATATGTGAACTCTACACACTTATTTTTATTAATTATCTCAGTCATCTAGAATAAATTTTTTATTAAATACCCTGTAAATCCTGCAGTAATTATAAGGGGTATTACTCCTACTTTCTGCTTATACAAAGCTAAAAAGCATAATACAGATAAAATTAGAAGATTGTAATCTATAATTTCATTATCTAAATTGTAGATTGTTTTATACGCAAGAAATACTCCTAAATTTACAATCAGCCCTATAATTGCAGCAGTAATAAAACTTAATATAAAATCTATTGCCTTTATTCCTTGAAGTTTCTCAATTAATGGAGCGCCTGCAAATACAAAAATGAAAGATGGGAGGAACATAAAGAATGTAGCAACAAAAGCAAAAAAAATGGGCATCAATATCAATCCACTACCTGACATCGAATTGTTCACTTCACCAACAAAATATCCTACATAAGTAACGATCATTATGAGAGGACCGGGAGTTGATTCTCCAAGAGCTAACCCGTCTAACATTTGTTTTTCGTTGAGCCAACCATAAGATTCAATCACATTTTGATAAACATAAGGAAGTACCGAGTATGCTCCTCCAAAGGTAATCAAAGAAGCTTTACTAAAAAATAAAGACATATCTATAAGCAACGTATTAGATGAAGTCAAAATAAAGATTAACACAAAAGCCCAAATTAGAAATCCAAGAAAAATAGTTTTAAGACTAACTAAAGCCTGATTACTAATATTTTTGTTAACATTTGTTTCTATCTTTTTTATGTGGAATCTGTAATACAAAAAACCCGAAAGTCCTGCTAAAAATATGATTAAAAAATAATTAAGATCAAAATAATTTATTCCAGTTACGGCAAAAATTGGAATTATCCATAAGTAGTATTGATTCAAAACTTTCTTAGCTAAGTTAATAGAGGCTGAAAAAATTATAGCAATCACGGCTGACCTTACTCCATACAAAATACTTTCTACAACGTAATTTTCAGCAAAGTTAATATATAAATAGCTTAAAATAACTAGAAAAATAAATGATGGTAATATAAATAAAATTCCAGAGATCAGACCACCCAGGCGGCCATGTAAATACCAGCCCAAATAAGTTGCAAGTTGTTGTGCTTCTGGGCCAGGTAATAACATTGAGAAATTAAGCGCATTAAGAAATTTCTTTTCAGGTATCCATTTTCTTTTTTCTACTAACTCCTCATACATCATGCTAATTTGCCCAGTTGGGCCTCCAAAACTTGTGAGACCAAGTTTAAGCCAGTATAAAGCAGCAATTTTCAAACTAATTTTTTCCATTGAAATACTTGAAAGGCTGTAAATAATAAAATAATATAAACACAAAAAAAAATGAGGCTAAATTATGGACGATATTATATCAAAAAAAGGTGAAGTTGTTGGTAGTTGGAATGGAGAAAGCGTAGAAGATTTAAAGAAGACGCTTCTTAAACTTAGACAAGAGCTTCGAGCGAAAGGAGATAAGGTTGAACACACTGGAATTCCTCATCAAGACCAGTTCCCAGATGACTTGAAAGAGTTCACGGCTTATATACTTTGGGGCTGCGATAAAAATAATGTTTGTTTAGTTGGATCTGGAGCAAATAGAACAGAAAGTGTTGAGAGTATAAGAAAATTTTACGCAAATGATGAAGCAAAAGCTTCTTTAGATAGACATAATTTAGAAGATTAATTGGCTCAAATTACTTATTTTTCCCACTCCTTTAAAATAGGCTTTTCCCTTTTTTCACTAAGCATTAATTCAGCTTCTAGCTCGTTTTCTGCGAAGACGATTTTAAACATATCAGGATTGTCAGGAGAGTTTTGTATCCTCATTTCCCTTGCAAAATTCTTGGCATCCTTAAATGACTCAAAAGTCTTAATGAGTTCAAGTTTATTAATTACGTTTGGTAATATTTTAAATACAAAGTACTTCATAAATAAATTATAATATAAAAATTGAATGAGTGTAAAAAATATGGATGATCAAAAAAAGAAAGTTGCCTTAGTCGCATTAGATTATATTAATTATAAAGATATTGTAGGTGTTGGCACTGGGTCAACTGTAAACTTGTTTATAGAGAAACTAAAATTACTTAAAGGTAAAATTGATTCAGCTGTTGCAAGCTCTCTAGAAACAGAAAAGCGGTTAAAAGCAATTGGCCTAAATGTTATACCCTTAAATGAAGTTGATAAAATACCCATATATATTGACGGCGCAGATGAAGTAAATAAGTATAAGCAACTTATTAAAGGTGGGGGAGGAGCGTTAACAAGAGAAAAAATTATCGCAGAAGCTTCTGAAAACTTTATATGTATTGCTGATGAAACAAAAATGGTAGATGTTTTAGGAAGATTTCCTTTACCTATTGAGGTTATTCCTATGGCAAGATCATTTGTTTCAAGGAAAATTGTTGCTATGAAAGGATTTCCTGTCTGGCGAAGAGATTTTGTTACTGATAATGGAAATAATATTATTGATGTAAGTAACCTTGAAATAAGTGAGCCAATAAAACTTGAGCAAGAACTAAATGCTATCCCTGGCGTAGTTACTAACGGTTTATTTGCGAATAGACCAGCTGATAAGGTAATACTTGGGTATCATAAAGATGAAGTAAAGATTTTTTAATTACTTTATTGACCTCCACCAACTTTTCTATTTTTCACAAGTACATCTAGATACCTTAATCTTAAGATAACTATCGCTGCTGCTAATATTAAAATTGCACCTGACTCATATAACAGTAAAACAGGATCAAAATCTTTTCTTTGAAGAATAATTAAACGTGCTAGAGCAGTAATAGCAATAAAAATTGGATATGAGAAAGCAATTCGATTTTGGAAGTAGTATTCTTTAATCATCCCAAATATCTCTAATAAAATAAATAACAATAGAATGTCTGCAAGTTCAACTGTACCGGCCTCAAAAAGACCTAGAATCACTGTAGCAAAGGCGACTACGGTTGAAATTAGAATTACAACTAATATAGATTTTTCGAGATAATTGAAAAACTGATTCATACTCATATTTATATATTATCTGATTTTAAAAGAATTTAAATCAGAAAACATATCTAATTGTTTTAATTGACCTTTTTTTATACCCTTTAAAGAATATTTACCGTAATTTGTTCTGATTATTCTGATTACTGATATATTAAAGTAACTAAATACTTTTCTAATTTCTCTATTTTTACCTTCTTCTAAATCAATTAAGTACCATGTGTTATTTTTTAATTTTTCAATTAATTTAATTTTTTTAAACTTATGAATTACATTTTCTATCTTTAATCCTTTTATAGATAACTTTTCTTGGTCTTTTCTTAATTCTCCTCTTACTTTTACTTTGTAAGATCTAATAATTTTAGATTTTGGAATTTCTAAGAGTCTTGAAAAATCTCCGTTATTTGTAAAGAGTAAAAGACCTTCTGAATTAAAATCTAATCTACCTATATAAATTAACTTCTTTCTCTCTGCAGGTAAAAGTTCATATACCGTTGGCCGATTTTTTTCATCTTTTGTTGAGGTAATATATCCTTTAGGTTTATTCAAACCAAACACTTTGATACCTTTCTCTATTTTTATTATTTTATTATGAATAGTTACAATATCATTTTCTTTTACATTATAAGAAAAATCGTTACATATATTTTTGTTAATTAAAACTAAATTATTTTCTATTAATTTGTCAGCTTCTCTTCTGGAGCAGTAGCCTGATTGCGCTATGTATTTTGACAATCTCATTTATGGTGCAGGGTTTGGGATATCATTATGAATTTTATTAATTTCATTAAGGAGCTCTTTACTAAGCTTTGTATTTATTGAGTCTATATTTTGAGCAAGCTGTTTAAGATTTGTTGCCCCAATAATATTACTTCCAACAAATGGCCTGTCGTTAACGAACGAAAGAGCTAGGGTAGTTGGGCTAATATTATTTTCTTTGGCAAGGTCTATATATTTTGATACCGCATGCAAACTATTAGTATTACTATATCTATCAAATTGTTTCCATATGGATAAACGGGCATCAGAAGGAGGATTTTTTTGATATTTACCTGTTAGAATCCCAAATCCAAGCGGAGAGTAAGCGAGAAGTTTAACGTTTTCCTGGAGGGAGACTTCAGAAAGTCCAATCTCAAAAACTCTATTTAGCAAACTATAAGGATTCTGTATTGAAACAATACCTGTAAGATTTTTCTTTCTAGCAATTTCTAAATAACGCATTGTACCCCATGCTGTTTCATTAGATATACCAATACATCTAATTTTTCCTTCTTGTATAAAATGATTTAAAGTTTCAAGAGTTTCTTCTATGTTATCGTTAATTTTTGATGATTGCTCATAGCCTAATTTTCCAAAATAATTTGTGTCTCTCTGAGGCCAGTGAATCTGATATAAATCTACATAATCTGTATTTAACCTATTTAAACTTTCATGTATTGCTTTTTCAATATTATCTTTATTAATAGATAAGTCATTTCGAATGTATTTCATGAATGTACTAGGTCCAGTGACTTTAGTGGCTAAGACTATATCATCCCGTTTTTTTCTTTTTTTTATCCAATCTCCAATATATGACTCTGTAAGACCTTGTGTTTTTGAATCAGGGGGCACAGGATACATCTCTGCAGTATCAATAAAGTTAACACCTTTATCAATTGCAAAGTCTAATTGATCATGAGCTTCATCAATATTATTCTGCTCACCAAATGTCATTGTACCAAGGCATATTTTACTTATTTTGATTTTGGACGTTCCTAATTCAGAATATTCCATAAGAATTATTTTTCCTTATTTGAACTTTTTTTACTGGCGGTTTTGTCTTTTTTTGTATTATTAGATGAGGAACTTTTAGGTTCTGGTTTCTTTTTATTTTTAAAATCTGTTTCATACCATCCGGTTCCCTGAAGTTTAAAGCTCGCAGCTGTTACCTGCTTTACAAGAGACATTTGGTTACACGCAGGACATTTTTTTAAAGGGCTATCACTAATTTTTTGAATGACTTCCAAAACATGGCCACACCCTGTGCATTTATATTCGTATATTGGCATAAAAAGCTTTCCTTTAAATTAATGTAAAATTATACTTTTTTCATATGAAAATAAAGTACCCAATTGCTATTTCTCAAGTTTTGTTAACCTTCTTTGGAGTTATACCCTTTTTTTTACTGATAATATATATTGAAAAATATAATTATTTTGACGGCATACTATATTTTAAGGCTTACAGTGCCTTAATCGTTTCTTTTGTTGCAGCAACTCACTGGGGCTACAACTTGACCGAAAGAAAAGAGTTAATATTCATTTTAAGCATAATTCCTTTTTTAATAGCATTTTTAGCTTTCTTCATAAATTTTGATGTTGCGTTAAAAATGTTAATTTTTGCTCATTGTTTAAATTTCTTTCTTGATTATTTTCAATTTAAAAATAATAAGGATCAAAAAATCTATTTAGTATTAAGGTTTATAATTACGGTTATTGTAGTTTTTACCCACGTTAGAATATTAATCTAGGATTAATTAAGGTAATTATCTCTTAGAAAACTGGACGTCTTTACGAGCTTTTCTTAAACCCACTTTTTTGCGCTCTACTTCTCTTGAATCTCTAACTAAAAATCCATTCTTCTTAAGAATAGGTCTTAAGCTCTCATCATATTTTATTAATGCTCTTGAGATACCTAGCTTTATCGCACCAGCTTGTCCCGATGCACCACCACCAGCAACTTTGATATTTATATCAAATGAGGTGTCGTGATTAGTTAATTTTAAAGCCTGTTGTGCCTGCATTCTGTTTGTGGCTCGCTTAAAATAATGATCTATAGGATGGGAATTAACTTTAATTTCACCTTTACCTTTTTTAAGTTGCACTCTTGCAACAGACTCTTTTCTTCTTCCATTTGCTAGGTATAAATCACTCATTATTATATTTCCTTGGCAACTGGTTTCTGAGCGGAATGAACGTGATTTTCGTCACTGTATATATGAAGTTTTTTGAACATTGCTCTTCCAAGTTTATTTTTTGGAAGCATTCCTTTAATTGATTTCCTTAAAATTTCCTCTGGCCTTTCAGCGTTTAATTTTTCAAAATTTATACTTTTTAAATTTCCAATATAGCCAGTATGTTTGTAGTACATTTTGTCTTTAGCTTTATTACCTGTGACCTTCACATTTTTAGCATTAATGATGATTACGTGATCACCAGTATCAACATGGGGGGTGTATGTGGGCTTATTTTTGCCGCGCAACGTATTAGCTACTTCAGTTGAAAGTCTTCCAAGTACTTTATCTGTGGCATCTATAATATACCATTGTCTATCTACATCTTCTTTTCTAAGACTTTTTGTAATATTCATAAGCTATAAATCAATTATTTTTACGTGAAGGTGAATATTATATAAGAAATGACGAATATACAACCTATTTAGACAAGTTTTCTGTAATTTTCCCTTGAATTTCATTGATTTGCCCAACACCATCAATTTTCACATACTTAGTTTTACCTTCAGAAGACATGCTTTCATAGTATTCAACTAGTGGAAAAGTAGATTCATGATAAATCTTCAGTCTTTTCTTTACAGTCTCCTCTTGGTCATCATCTCTTTGTATTAACGGCTCGCCAGTTTCATCGTCTACATTCTCTATTTTGGGCGGATTAAATTTTACATGGTAAGTTCTACCTGACGCTTGGTGAACTCTTCTACCACTCATTCTTGTGATAATTTCGTCATCATCAACGTTTATTTCAACAACAAAATCTATCGTAATACCTCTATTGCTAAGTTCCTTTGCTTGATTGATAGTTCTTGGAAACCCATCAAATAAAAAACCGTTCTTACAATCTGCTTGTGAAATTCTTTCTTGAACCAGGTCAAGGATTATTTCGTCCGATACTAATTCACCTGCGTCCATCAATTTTTTTGCTTTTAAACCTACTTCTGTTCCTTCCTTTACCGCCGCTCTAAGCATATCGCCAGTGGATATTTGAGGTATGTTGAATTTCTTCGATATAAATTGAGCTTGGGTTCCTTTCCCAGCTCCAGGGGCCCCTAATAGTATTATTTGCATCTTACAACCTCTAAAATTATTATAGTAGGCGTGAAATATAACTTTAGAAAAGAATTTTTTCAAACCAATTTTTACAATTTATTTAAATTATGAAAAAAAACGCATTTTATGCTCAATCGGGTGGAGTAACCTCTGTAATAAATGCCAGTGCCTCTGGCGTGATCGAGGAATGTAGAAAGCTTAAAAAGTACATAGATAAGGTTTATGCAGGAAGAAATGGTATTTTAGGAGCAATAAATGATGATCTAATTGATACAAGCTTTGAAAGTGCAAAAGCTATAGAGAATTTAAAGTTTACACCTGGAGGAGCTTTTGGTTCATGTAGATATAAATTATCTGATGTTAAAAAAAGTGAAGTCGATTACAAAAAAATATTAAATACCTTTGAAAAATATAACATAGGCTATTTTTTTTATAATGGGGGTGGTGATTCACAAGATACAACTAATAAATTATCAAAATTCTGTAAATTGAATAAATATGACATCAGCTGCATAGGTATTCCAAAAACTGTTGATAATGATTTACCATTTATTGATAACTGCCCAGGATTTGGGTCAGTAGCAAAATATGTATCGACTTCTATTTTAGAGGCAGGACTAGATGTCGCTTCCATGTCCGAGACATCTACCAAAGTTTTTGTAATGGAAGTCATGGGACGGCATGCAGGTTGGATAGCTGCTTCTGCCGCTTTAGCGGGTAAAGATAGAAATCTCCCTCCTCATATTATTCTTTTCCCAGAAATTGAATTTAATAAAAAAAGATTTTTACAAGAAGTAAAAAAATGCGTTTCAAAACATGGTTATTGTGTGATTGTTGCGTCCGAGGGCGTTAAAGCAAAAGGCAAATTTTTAACTGAAAGCTCTTCAAAAGATGCTTTTGGACATGCTCAACTTGGGGGATTAGCACCATTAATTGTTGAGATGATCAAGTCACATCTTAATTATAAATGTCATTGGGCAGTTGCTGACTATTTACAAAGATCAGCAAGACATTTGAGTTCAAAAGTTGATGTTGACCAAGCATATAAGCTCGGTAAATTTGCAGTTCAACAAGCAGTTCAAGGTAACACAGATAGAATGGTCTCTATAAAACGAATAAGTTCTAAACCGTACAAATGGAAATTAATTACAGTTCCATTATCAAAAGTAGCAAACGTTGAAAAAAAATTACCAAAAAACTATATTTCATCAGATGGGTTTTATATTACAAGTAAGTGTAGAGACTACTTACAACCTCTTATTTACGGAGAGCTAGGACCAACTTATAAAAACGGTATTCCAGTATATTCAAGACTTAAAAATATAAAAGCTAAGTAAAATGCAAAAAAAAGTCGATAAAATATTCCTAGATAAAAAAGTAAAAAAATTTGAGTTTGACCAAAAAGTCGTTACGGTTTTTCAAGATATGATATTGAGGTCTGTGCCTGGATATGAAAACTTAATTAAGAACATTTCCATTATTACGAAAAAGAACGTAGCTAAAAATTCTATGATATATGACTTAGGATGCTCGTTAGGGGCTTGTTCCAGAAAAATTGCAGATGAGGTCCAATCAGAAAAAATTAAAATTGTCGCAATAGATAACTCCGAGCAAATGATTAATTATTGCCATGAAAATTATTCAAATTATAAAAATATTACTTTTATTCACGAAGATATAAATAATTTTAAACTAGAAACTGCCTCAGTAGTTATTTTAAATTTTACACTTCAATTTATAAAAAGAGACTTAAAAGAACAATTAATCGCAAAAATATTTAATGCATTAGATGAAAAAGGTATCCTGGTTATTTCTGAAAAAGTAATCTCTGAAAGTAAAGAAGAGGAATTATTTTTACAGGATTACCACGAATTTTTTAAGTCATGTAATGGTTATACAAAAGAAGAGATTGATAGAAAAAAACTATCTTTATCAAATGTTATGCTTTTGGATAATATTAAAACGCACGAAAGAAGATTTAAGGATGTTGGCTTCTCAGATTCTTGTCTGTGGCATAGATCATACAATTTTGTATCATGGATAGTTCGCAAATAAGATTAATAAATCTAATTGAAAAATTATCTCTCTATCCGCAAATTGTTATAAGAGATAATTCTGAGATATTTGACACTTATAAAACCTCAAATATTCATAATCATGGACGCTATAATTTTTTTGTGAGTAATCTTTTACAAATTAATGATTGTCTTACAAAAATAAATACGAATAGCGGTACCGTATCATTTGATAAAGTTGGAGAAAATCAATTAGTTCATGAAAATAATAAGCTTAAAAATGAATTACTAAGCTTTAATCCATGGAGAAAAGGACCTTTTAAAGTATTAGATATTTTTATTGACTCAGAATGGCAAAGTAATATGAAATGGGACAGAATAAAGCCCCATTTACCAAATCTCCAGGATAAGAACATATGTGATATTGGCTGCAGTAATGGTTACTATATGTTTCGCTGTTTGGAGGAAAAACCAAAAATTATAATTGGTTTTGAAAAAGTAATTAACTATGTGTTTCAGTTTCTTGCACTTAAAAAATTTGCTAAGAACGAAAATAATATTTTTATAGTACCTGATAATTTTTTAAAATTTTCTAATAATAAAACTAACTTTGACTTGATTTTGATGCTTGGTATTTTATATCACTTAAAGCATCCTAATGATTTTATGAATATAGTCTATAATAAAATGTTATCAAAAAGTACACTAATTTTAGAAACTATAATCTCGCACACAGATCAAAGTCTTTTTTTTAACAAAAACGAAAGGTACGCGGGAATGAAAAATGTTCATCATATTTTATCGGAAAAAAATGTAATCAAAATATTAAAAGATTCTGGTTTTAAAAATATAAGATGCGTTGATAAAGCTTTCACCAAAACAAACGAGCAAAGGTCAACCGAATGGATGGGTTTTGAATCTCTAGAAAATTTCTTGGTAGATGATAACACTACAATTGAGGGGTTACCCGCGCCTCTCAGAGCAGTATTTATAGCAGAAAAAAAGTGAAAATGTTATGCTAATTCAAAAAAATTTGGAGTATTAATGAGCGAGAGACTTTTTACATCAGAATCAGTTTCTGAGGGACATCCCGACAAAGTATGTGATCAGATTTCAGATTCTATTTTGGATGCAGCTATAGAACAAGATAAGAGCTCAAGAGTTGCCTGTGAAGTATTAGTAAAAGATAATTTAGTCGTAGTTGCAGGAGAAATAACGACCAATGCAGAAATTGATTATGAGTCTTTAGCTAAAAGTGTAATATCGGATATTGGTTACAATGATAGTTCGATGCAATTCAACTCCAAAAATTGCTCTGTTGTGAACGCAATTGGACTTCAATCTAAAGATATTGCTCAAGGTGTTGATCAAAACTCAAATATTGAACAAGGTGCAGGTGATCAAGGCTTAATGTTTGGATATGCTACAAATGAAACAAATGTTTTTATGCCTGCCCCAATTAATTTCTCTCATCTTTTAGTAAAAAAACTCTCAGAATTAAGAAAAAATAAAGTTGTTGATTGGCTACGACCAGACTCCAAAAGCCAGGTGACAATAAATTATTCTGCAAATAAAGTTAAATCTATAGATACGATTGTAGTTTCGACACAGCACTCGCCAGATGTTTCACAAACCCAAATAGCAGAATTTGTAAAAGAAGAAGTAGTGAATTCAGTAATTCCCAAAAACTTAATAAATAAAAATACAAAGTTTTATATAAATCCAACCGGCAATTTCGAAATTGGAGGCCCTGAGGGTGACTGTGGGCTTACTGGAAGAAAAATTATTGTGGATACATATGGAGGAATGGCGAGACACGGGGGTGGAGCATTCTCAGGTAAAGACCCTTCAAAGGTTGATCGCTCAGCAGCTTATGCAGCAAGATATGTAGCTAAAAATTTGGTAGCAGCCGGTGTCGCTGAAAAATGTGAGATTCAAATTTCATATGCTATTGGGGTTGCAAAGCCGACATCTATAAGTGTGGATACATTTGGTACAAGTGCCAGTAGTGAAGAAAAAATTGTTAAAATAATAATTGATGTATTTGACTTAACACCCTGGGGTATAATATCTATGTTAAATCTCTTGAACCCCTTATATAGACCAACTGCTGCATATGGTCATTTTGGAAGAGATGATATTGATTTACCTTGGGAAAAAACAGATAAAATTGAGGCTATTAAAAGCTTACTCTAGTGGAGAATAAAGATGGCGAATGTGATTGAAAAAATAAAAGATGACTTCAAAGTTGCTGACATAAGTTTAGCTGAATGGGGTGATAAAGAAATTAAAATTGCTGAAACAGAAATGCCTGGACTTATGTCAGTAAGGGAAAAATATGCAGGCAAGCAACCTCTAAAAGGAGCAAATATTGTGGGTTGCCTTCATATGACAATTCAAACTGCAGTATTAATAGAAACATTAATCGAATTGGGAGCTTCTGTCAGATGGTCATCATGTAATATTTTCTCTACGCAAGACCATGCTGCAGCTGCTCTGGCCACAAAAGGCATACCAATCTTTGCATGGAAAGGCGAGACAGAAGAAGAGTATTTGTGGTGTATTAAAAAATCTATAGAAGGAAATCCATCATGGAAGCCAAACATGATTTTAGACGACGGAGGAGATCTTACATCCATAATGCATAAAAACTATCCTGAACTATTGGCAAATGTTAAAGGTTTATCAGAGGAAACTACCACCGGCGTATTAAGATTAAATGAAATGGTTGCTAATAAAGAGTTAAAAGTCCCAGCATTTAATGTGAACGATTCGGTAACTAAATCTAAGTTTGATAATTTATATGGATGCAGAGAATCTTTAGTAGATGGTATAAAAAGGGCTACTGATGTCATGATATCGGGTAAAACAGCGGTTG
>MDTC01276716.1_pt1 | contig 19781 bp, 19 predicted proteins | sample 811181 | NCBI WGS metagenome assembly MDTC01 (sample SAMN05326644, study PRJNA326480) | marine metagenome | isolation source: seawater | place: Pacific Ocean: North | collected 2011 | reverse complement strand
TATAATAAGCCCAATAAATAAATAAATAAATACTGAAAGGTTACTTCCAAATATATTTCCTGATGGTAAAAAAGGAAATAAACATATTAATAAACCTGTATAAAGCATTATTTCTGGGGAATTTCTATTATAGATAAATAAACATGCAGCCTTGTATAAACAAAATAAATAGAAAATTAATATTAAGTTAGGTAAAAATTTCTTAAATTTTGTCATACTTCAATATATCTTAATTTTAAAAAACATAACCAAAAAGATAAAAAATATCTATCTGTTTATCTAAAAATTTAAAATTGGCGGAATAATAACAGAAACTCTCAAGCAATTTTACATTAAGATTTCAAATTTTTATGTAATGACCATTTGGTCGTATACCAAGGCTCAATACATCTTCAATACACTTTTCTTAAAAATCATTGTGAGTTATAGAGAGCTAGAAGTGAGTGAAGTATTCGAATCCCTTCGCCCACTCCAAATTTTCCTAGTTTTTTCTGTTTGGATTCATTATGTATTAATTTCTTTAATCATTTATGAATAATTTACAATGGTACGCTTATCTTTCTGGAATTATTGCTTTCTTTTTAGGTTGTTTTTTTTATTATCAATTGAGAAAAAAAGACTTATCTGAAAAACAAATAATAGCTAGAAGAAGGGCAATGAATTTCTGTTTAATTATTGGTTTTGTCTGTGTAGTCTACTCATGGTTATAACTGACAAAGACAGCATTTATTTTTTAAAACCTATATCCAAAATGAAAAATTTCTTCTTTGAAAACTTCTTCTACAATGTCCTTAGTTTCTTTATCATAATATTCTTTGTAACTAATATTTTTAGGCCTAAAAGCAGATTTATCCTGATAACCAATAAATTCTTCTACTGAGAGTAATTCTTTACTAGTCAAATTAAGTTTAAAATTTAAATTTTTAAAAACTTTCTCAAAATCTTCATATTGAAAAACATTGCCAATGATATTTTTATTTGTTGCATACTTGCTCCAATCTTTGGGAATATGCATCTTCTTAGGTTTTTTTATAAATTCAGTAAAACTTGAATTATTTTTAGATTTATGAAAATGATAAGCAGATACACATTTGTCATACGAATTTCGCTCAATACAGAATATGAAGAAATAAGAAAGTAAATCCCCCAATGGTTTTTTTAGAATTTTGGAGATATCAAAAATAGATAAGTGTCCTGTTATCTCTTTTCCATCTTTGCCCTTTATATTATTGCTTTTATATCCGCTTATATAAGAGCAGTATTGATATCAGTTTTTTTATCAACTAATTTTTCGATTAGATATCTTTCTAATGAAGTGCCTCCAACCTTTCTATTTTTTATATATATAAAACGATGTTTAAAAGAGACGATCATGCAGGTGATTCATTTTATACTTTAAGAACATACTTATAGTTTGGAGATCTTTTAACATCTAATTTTTTATTCTAAAACTAGTATTGTGCAGCCCTGCTTCCAAGATCTCGAAACAGGTAATACCTTTCTGTTATATTTATCAATCCATTCAGATAGAGCTTTCCACTCCCCATTTTTCCAGTTTGGGTATGGGGCTAAGTATGAGGGCATTAAGTCATCAAATCTAATCATTGTATTTTTAACTATTTGAGAATTAAGATTATCTAAAACAGTTTTTGTTGAACTGTATAAATCACAATCAATATTTATAAAAGAAATTGGGCCTGTAAATTTTTTTTTCCATTCAATAATTGTGTCTTCAAATAGTCCTTTATAAAGTATTACGTTTTTATTAACTTTTGGTAAGTCTTTTAGTTTAAAATAACCGGTTGGAATAATCTTATCACCCATATCCCAGTCTTCTGGAAGACCCTCAAATGTATCAAAACCATGAAAATTATCGCCTTCTCTTAATTTTGATAAAATGTTAATTGATTTTCCATTAAAAACTCCGAATTCCATAAAATATCCACCCTCTATTTTTATATTTGACATACAAAACTTATATTCCATCCTTCTATTATCAAGAAGTATCATTGGTTGATAAATAAATTTATTAGAGTCCATAATTATTGATATTTTAATAACATTATTAAACGAAAAATATGAAATTATTTGTTATAAGAAATGCCTTTTATAAAAAAATATATTAAAGATATATACACAGCATGCAAACACAACCACATATTTTTTTGAATACAAAAAAAAGTAAAAGTCATGAAGAGCATTATGAATGCTTACATGCCTTTGCTAAAGGATCAAACGGTATAATAAAAAATTATGATCAATATGAAATGTGTGAAATAGCTATCCTTTTCGGTGTTTTTAAAAAGTATGTGCCTACAAGTTTCGAGAGAGGTAGGATTATTTCAAACCAAATAAAAAATAAAAAAAAAATAATAATAATTGATCAGGGTTTCATTAGAAAAGATTTAAATGAAACAAACTACTATTCAGTTGGTTTTGATAGCATTATTGGGTGGGGGAATTATAAAAACAATAAGATGGATGAAACTAGATTCCAAAAACTTGGAATAAAAATTAAAGATTGGCGACAAGAAGATAAAAATCAGCATATATTATTATGTGGACAGGTTCCTTGGGATGCGTCATGTCAGTATATTAATATAAATCAGTGGCTTGTAGACACCGCTCTACAATGCAAACAATATTCAAATAGAAAAATAATATATAGGCCTCACCCAAAAGCGTTAGAGCACAATCCTAAAAACATACCAGGTTGTGTAACATCTCATAAACCAATAGAAGAAGATTTAAAAAATGCTTATTGTACTATAGTCTATAATTCTAATTCTTCAGTTGACTCTTTAATACAAGGTGTCCCAGTAATCTGCTTAGGGCAAGGCTGCGTAGCTAGCTCTGTTAGTTCACTCAATTTAGAGCGAATAAACCATTTAGAGCAAAAAGATAGACGTCAGTGGTTAAATAACCTTGCTTATACTCAATGGAATATTGATGAAATGAGGTTTGGTCATCCCTGGAAACATCTTATGGAAGTTTAGCGAAAACACAAGATCATACTTAACGTATTCATTAAATTGATTGTAATCAGACAATCGAAAACTTGAGAATTATAATAGGCATATAATAAATTTTAAATTAACTTAATCTTAAAATCAGGTAGTAACCAATTGCCTTGCTAACCAGTTAAATCTATTATTTCTAACAAGAGGGTGCAAGCCCGTTCTTCCAGAGGCGCTATTGTAGTTTTTGAAATTAAAACTTATAATTTTTTTTATAAACTCTTTTCTTTTTTTTATTTCATCATGCAGTTTATAATCATCAAATATTGTTATGTAGTTATTTTCATCATAAAAATAATTTTCGAGCAGACATAAAGTTTGCCATGAAAAACCCTCAATATACAAATTATTATTATTGTATTTAAATTTTAAATCTTTCTTGATTGAATTTATGTTAATAAAAAAAACATTATTATCATACTGATAAATATCTTTTTCTTTACTAAAATGTAAAATTATTTTTTTTTCTAAAAATGAGTTTAGCCAATTTAATAGAATAGAAAATTCACTTATTAAACCCAAACACAATTTGTCGTAATCTAATGAAATATTTTTACTACCAGAAGTTATATTTTGTCTTGCATCTTCAACTATTTGTAAGTTTTTAAAATCTTGAATGTTAAGGTCGCTACCTAAGGCTTTAAGGCAATTAAAGGTGTGTATCATAGAATGACCAGTCAATAGCAGTGCATAAATATTTTTTTTATCTGAATGCTTTAAACTAACAAGTGTTACTATTCTGTTATGAATTTGCTCAAAAGAATTTAATATATTTTGATAATCATTTGTTTCAGATGCAACAAAATTTACATCACCTTTTAAAATTTTCAATTCTTTTACAGGATTGTATGTCATGTAAGGCAACTCATTTATTGAAGACAATGGGTAAATATGAGGTGGGTGATGAAAAAAAAGTGCCTTATGTTCTAAACTTTCCATTTTTTTTGAAAACATATATAAAAAATACTCAGATAATAAAAAATCATCCTTAAATACAAATATTAAATCAATATCAGAAATTCCTGGATTTTTTATATGCCCATTATGAATCGCGATTTCAGGCATAATTTCTTTAGGAGCAGTTGAAATAAAATCTTTTACTAGAGCGATTGCATTTTCATAGTCTTTTATTGTTAAAGTGCTCATTAACTTAGATATAAATCAGATACTTTTTCAATTATTTTAATATCTTGAATATTTTCACACATATTTATCATATCATTAATTATACTTTTAACAAACTCAGCACTTAATCCTAAATTAGAAAAAAGCAGATCTGGCCATTTTTTTCTGATTAAAGAAGCTTTATCAAAGACTTCTAGTTCTTTATTTGTTTTATATTTTTGTATTTCTTCATCAAATATTTTTTTCTTATCTAAATATTGATTTTGTATAATCTCAAATTCTAAAATAATTAGCATAAAATAACCACTAATTAGTTGTTTTAAACTAAAAGGATTATTTAATTTTTGATCATTATCTAATTTTATTAAATTTATTAAAATGTTGAAAAAACTTTCAATCTTTAAATCAAGATCATTTCTTACTCCTACAAAATTTAATTTTTGATTTTTTGGTGAAACACCCTTTTCTAAAACATTTATTGGCATAAAAGATTCCGCGTAACAGGATAGATCTTTTTCAAGATTCAAAAAAACTGAGTGATGAGAAACTGGATCATAATAATTAATTTTTTTATTTATAGCTTCAATATAGAATAGAACTTCATGCAATTTTTCAATACTTGTAAGCTCTTTTTGTTTTAAAAAAATTGAAATATCAATATCACTATATTTTGTTACTAAGCCGTCGGCCTGACTTCCGTGAATTATAATTGAAAATTTCTCATAAATTTCATCGGTAAACATGTTAAGTATTTCTTTAGTTATTTTTGTAGGGTTTAAAAATTTATTATTAGCCAATATTTTTTTGGTTGGAAATATATTTTGAAAACCAGAGGTTAGATCATAATTAATGTAATCAATTATATTTTTAATATCCAGATTAAGTATTTTATTAGAAGAGTTTATAATATTTTCATTTATTGATTGATCTTTATTTGAAATAGATTGTAAAGACTTTTTTCTAATTCTTTGAAAAACACTCAATCTTCTATTTTCATTTGCCTTAGCAGGATTAATCATATCAAGAATCTTTTTATTAACATTGATATTTTTTTGTAATGAGTTCGAAAAAATTTTAGAAATATTCATGATTCTTTTATTAAACTAAACAAAATTTATACATCAATAACAAATTATTTAAATTGTTTTAATTTTTTATTAAATTTTTATTATAATATATGTAAAAACTGAATTATAGAATTAAGTATGTCAAACAACTTTGTAATTGTTTCAAATCAACGCTGTGGAAGCACGTGGACAATAACATCTCTTGGTAACCTAGAAAATGTAAATACAGACTATGAAACTAAATGGTCTAATGATCTATTGATAAATAAACAAGCAGATCATCATATTTTTTTGAAAGAAAATAGTTTTGAAAAGATTTTTTCAAATATTAGTAAAAATTCATCAAGCGCAATTTGTGGAACAAAGTTTGTTTTTGATTTTTATAACCCCTTACCATTTAATGATTATAGTTCTTTTTTAAATAAATTTAAAAATGTAAAAGTTATTCATATTAAGAGAAACTATACTGATATTTTAAAATCAAAATTAATTGGTGGTGTCTCTCATACTATAAATGAAGATACTAGTAATAAAAATAGAAAAATTGATAATTGGATTCTTAATAACAAGACAAGATATTTAAATGTTCAAGAACAAGCTAAAAACAAAACAGATATAATTGAATTTGATAAGACTAATTCTTTTCTTATAAATTTGTTTTTAAATGATATTATTGCTTCTGCCCTAAATTCTATTACCGATTATTTATCACTTGAGTATGAAAACATTCAACATAGTTTGGGGGCTTTATCAAGTTTTTTAAATCTCAAATCAACTAATGAACAATTAAAATATTCTTTTTTAAAAAACCCTACTATTAGAAAAAATACTGTAAAATATAAAGATAGCTTTGAAAATTATGAGTCTTTAAAAAAAAATACTGAATTGCTAGAAGAAAAAATTAAAAAACTATCTTTAGAAAAGTTTAACCTAACAGATGTTCTTGGTTTTGATAAAAAAAATAATAAAATTATTCTTAAGATTTAATTAACTTTCAAAATATTATTTATTTCATTTATAACATTATCTTTAGAAATAATTTCCATACTTTTTTTACAGTGATCACAAATATTTTTATTACCACAAGGTGAGCCTTCAATGTCAGCGTATAGGTTTTTATGAAAATCATAACCAGTTGTTTCAGGACTTATATGTCCCCCAAAAATTACCACACCCTTTCTTGAAGTAGCTGCTGCAGCATGATGCATCCCTCCCTCTGTTCCAATAAATAAATCACATTTTGATAATATCGCGACACTAGACCTAAAATTTAGTCCATGAATATTTATACAATTTTTTATTGGGACTAGATCCCCATAAGTTAAATGTAGAAAAGCATATTTGTCTTTTAGATCGTATACAACTTTTTCCCAATTTTCAAAACCCCAGTCTCTATTTTGATATCCTCTTCTTTTTTTAACATAAGGCTCAATAAAAATTATTTTTTTACTTCCTACTTTATTTTTTATTTTAGAAATAACATCAGTTGCTAATTTAATTTCATCATCACTAAAAAAAAACTCTCCTTTTTTAGCTTTATAATTTATGTTCCAGTTATAGTTATCTGCCAGTTTTTTTTTATCATAATTTCTATAAGGTCTGTGCCCTTCATAGTTGTTTAACCATAATATTTTTTTGTGATTATTAGCTTCTGATTTTCTTATAATATATGGGTTATTTAAAAAAACCTCATTCCAATATTCATTTGTACCGTCACCAATTAAAAATTTTGTATCAGGATGTTCTTTTATTAATTCATTTATTTCGCCGGTTGCCATAATTGCATCACCAAGTCCCATTTTAATTTACTAATAATGAAACATTAAAGCTTATGACAATTCTTTTCTTTGATGAATTATTTGGATTAACAGAATGCTCTAAATAGCTTGGAAATAAGACCAACATACCATCTTCAGGTTTAATAGAATTAACTGAAGCATTAAGAATGTTTGGTGATTTTGATGTTGGGTGCTTGTACACAGGGGCAGGTCTTGGATCATAGAATACAATATCCCCACAGTCATCTGGTGCAGATACATAATAAGCAGCACTTAGATCACTATTTCCATGATGATGTCTTTGATTAAAGGCTTTTTTTTCATTAATAATAGCCCACATACTTGGTATTTTAACTGACTGTTTTTTTAAATCCCAACCCATGTCACTTATAGCTTTGTTAATATTTATAGATATTGCTTTTGTAAAATTTTGAGGAGCATTATCCTTTAAATTAAAATCTTTTGAATGCCATCCATTAAAATTACTTTTGGTTATTCCTTGAGGGTCATTTTTTTTTAAATCCAATATATAATTTATAAGTTCTTCATTAATTTGTTCAAAATTTTCAATTTTTGATGACCAGACAGGTGTTGAAAAAAATAAATGCATATTATTATTTTAATATAATTTTATCTAAAATCACATAGAATTAATATATTTTTTTGTTTTCAAGTTTTTTTTGATATTTTTTTGATAATGCTAAATTCTTTTGAACTCTGTCTTCAAAGAAGTCAAAGTTTTTCCTGCCTTTTGCTATATCTGGAAACAGTTTTAAAATTTTCTTAATATATTTTTTTTTCATGTATTATTAATGTTTAAATATTCTATTTTTAAAAAAAAATAAGGGAAGATTATTTTTTTCAGCAAATTGAATTACTTTATTATCATTAATTGAGCCACTCGGCTGAACAACAGCCTGACACCCACTTTTATGCAATATTTTTAAGTTATCAGTAAAGGGAAAAAAGGCATCAGAAGCACAAACAAAATTTTTGTTTTTAAAAAAATCTTTATGTTTCATTATTGCTAATCTAGTTGAATCTAACCTGCTCATTTGTCCAGCCCCAATACCAACGGTTTGTTTATTTTTTGCAAATACTATCGCGTTAGATTTTACATGTTTTGCAACTTTTAAAGCAAAAACCAAGTCGTCAATTTTCTTTTCTGATATTTTTTTACTTGTTACTAGATTTAATTTAGATTTTTTTACAATCAATGTATTTTGTTCTTGGTATAAAGTTCCTGAATTTACTGATTTAGATATTCGCTTTTTTGAATTTTTTAATCTTTTGGATTGAATTAAAATTAATTTTTTCTTATCTTTTAAGATGTCTATAATTTTAGAGTTAAAAGAAGGAGCAACAATAACTTCAAAAAAATTATTATTTATTGTTTTAGCCAAACCTACATCAATATTTTTATTAAGAAGCACTACTCCACCAAAACAACTTATTGGATCAGACTTTAGTGCCTTTATATATGCTGTTTTTATATTAATTGCAGAAGCAACACCACATGGATTATTATGCTTAATTATAACACATGTTGGTTCTTGAAATTCATTTAAACAACTTAAACCCTCACTAATATCAAGTATGTTATTATACCCAATTTCTTTGCCACTAATTTGTGAACTGATAATGTTTGAATTGGAATTTTTAACAAAAAAGGCTTTTTGGTTATGGTTTTCACCATATTTTATATTGATTTTTTTGCTAACGCCTCTTTTCTTTTTTTTGCTGAGCCAATTAAAAATTGACAAATCATAATTACTTGTAATTTTAAAATTATTTGAAGCCATTCTTTGTCTAAAAGTGAGTGTTGTTTTACCGTTATTTTTATTAAGTTCTTTAATTAGAGATCCGTAATATTTTTTTTCACAAACAGTTGTTACAGAGTCAAAATTTTTGCTTGCTGACCTTACCATTGATGGGCCACCAATATCTATCATGTCTATTTTCTTTTCTTTGTTTTTACTACTCATCTTTGAAAAAGGATAAAAATTAACAATTAAAAAATCAATTTTAGGAAAGTTTAATTTTTTAAAAGCATTTTCATGTTCTATATTATTTCTTTTAAATAGAATTGAAGCATGTATTTTAGGGTGTAGACTTTTAACCCTTCCATCAAGTATTTCTTTAAAATGTATTAAGTTTGAAAGCTCTAAATAATCAAACCCGAGACCTTTGATTTTTTTTGCAGTTCCGCCTGTTGAAATAATTCCTATATTATGTTTATGAAGAGTTTTGCATAAGTCTTTTAATGATGATTTATCATAAACTGATATTAGGGCGTTACTTTTTAAATTTTTTCTAATGACCATTTTATTCTATTTTTTAAGAGAGAAGTAACTCCACTTATTACAATTTGAGAAGTTTCAATAGCTGTATCGTTTTCAACAAAAATGCTTTTTTCAATATTAATTTCATTGTTTGATTTAAACATCCAAATATTATTTTTCTTTGTTCTAATTATAATATTTTTTTTATTGCTAGTCATAATTGTAGATACCCCAGGCATCATGTGGAATCTTATATGATACACTTTTTTTTCATTATTTGATTTTGCAGAAATTATAGTATCCTCACCCGTAAATATATTCTTTTTTTTGTGTATAACCAATTCTCTTTTGCATATTTTTTTATAATTCTTTAAGTATCCATTGTGAGTACCTATTAATATCATTTTATCATCTTCATCTTTGGATTCAAATATAACTTGTTTAGGAAAAATTTTTTTGATTTCTCTTTCTTTGATCTCGCTTATATTTGTGTTGTTGATGATAATAGTAGAGTGCGCAGCACTATATTTTAAATAAGCTGGATTTTTACCCCCCCCTTCTGAACCACCACAGTTAGTTATTAATTTTTCACCTCCAGCACTTATTTCAATTGATAAAGATCCTGCATTTAAACTCCTATGAAATTTTAAATTAGTTGGTTGCACAACATCAAAAAATATAGCTTTATAGGAGTCTTTGTATATTGCGATTCCATTTTTAAAATTTGTTAATAGTTTTGTTTTTAAAAATTGTTCTTTTTCAGAAATACTTTGAATTTCTTGATTATGATTATTATTACATCCATTAAAAAGAGGTAAAGAATAATCAACATGCTTGTAACTTTTAACTATTGATGTCATTGCTAAAATTTGATTATTTAAGAAACTAGGTAACTTAAGATTAAAAAATAACAAAATATTTTTAATTTCATTTAAGTTATTTAAAAATTTAGAATGTTCGAGAATATTATAACTCTTATGCATTGAGTTTTGATCAACTTGTAAATCAATGAGCTCCTTTAATTTTTGGAAAGAATAGGCATTCAATTTATTTTTTAAGATTTCAATTAAAAAAAATGCAAGAATTTCAAAAGAAGATATTTCTTCATTTTTTTTTCTTTTAAAATCAAAAAGTATCCTTTTGATATGAAAATTTAAAATATAATTTATTAGTTTTGTTTCTCGCGTATCTGATATTGAACATATAAAATCATAATTATAAATAATATTAATAAATCTCTTTGAGGCAAAATCATCTGACCATGGATAATTTCTATAATATTTGTATTTTTCAAACCACAAAAAAATGTTTTTTTTGGATAGGTTAATTCCTTTTTTTCCACCAAGTCTTTGATAAAAAAATAAAAAATTAAAAGTATGGACATCAAATATTAGGTCATTTTGAATAAAGTTTTCTCTTACTATATAATTTTTTATAATTTTATAATTTACAAAATCATTTTGTTTAAAATTTAGATCATTAAAATTTTTATGTTTATTACTTCCAATTTTAAAAATAAATAGTTTAATAAAAAAATATTTTAATAAAAAATTAATCATTTTTAATAAATTTTACTGCGTAAAAACCATCAATCATTTTATTTTTAAATGAAGATGGAATACAATAAAAATCCCCATCTTCATCAATAAATTCTCTATATTTATTATTTTGATCTATGCAAAAATTGTGATGTGAAAAATTTTTATTATTTTTTAAAAATTGTTCTTTTATTGCCTTAGTTTCTTCATGAAAAAATGAACACACCATGTATATAAGTACTCCTTGTTTTTTTAAAAATTTTGCAGCCTTATTAATTAAATTTTTTTGTAAGTTAGTAAGGTTTTTAATTTCAGGTGGTTTTTTTTTAAATAATATTTCAGGGTTTCTTCTTAGAGTTCCAATTCCTGAACATGGCGAATCTAAAATTACTACATCAAAAATTTGTTCTTCTTTCATTTTTAAAGCATCAATATTAGTTAGTTTACAATTAAAATTTAATCGTTTTAAGTTTTCATTTAATATTTTAAGTCTTTTTGGGTTTATATCATTTAACACTAAATCACCATCAACTGACAGTGCCTGGAACGCTTTTCCACCTGGTGCTGAACACATATCTAAAATTTTTTTATTTTTTAATTCTGAACTGAGGTAAATTGGGAGCATTGATGCAAAATCTTGAACCCACCAATTGCCATTTTGATAGTTTTCAATATTTTTAATTTTTTTATTTTCTATAATAAACGCTGAATTTTCAGTAGTTTTTATATGCTTTTCTTTGAAGTTATTAAGAAAAATTTTATTTTTAAAGACAAGGTGCAATGATGGTTCATCGCTAACATTGTTTATAATTTTTTTAACATCTACTTTAGTTTCGTTACATTTTTTAATAAACCAATCTGGAATACTTGAATTATCAAGCTTTTGTTTATCTATGACTTTAGAATTAATAATTAAATTTTTAAGTAGCGCATTAATTAAAGCTGGGTTAAGTCTTTTAATTTTTGCGACCTCGACAGTGTCAAAAGTAACAGCATAGTTTTTAAAATCTAAATAGAATATTTGAGTTATTGCAGAAATTAATAAAATTCTAATTTTGTTACTTGTTTTTTTTTTTAAAAATGAATTTAAAATACTATTAATAAAAAATTTATTTCTAATGCTGTTTAAGACTACATTATAAATCATTGATTTTTCTTGTTCATTAATTGATAGAGAGCTTCGATAGTAAGCAAACCCTTCTTCAAAATTTATGCTTTTTTGATGAATTGCATAAAGAATTTCAAAAATAATTTTTCTAATTTTAACACTCTTTTTCATTATAAGTTATAAACCCTTATGGCATTTTTTAGCTTTGAGTTAATAAAAGAACCTATTACCCATCTTTCTAAGCAAATCAAAGCAAACCAAAATTATTTTTCTAAAGATATAACTTTATGGAAAGAATTGAAAAATAGAAATAAAAATAAACAATTTTGCTTATTAAAACATGAAAATAGATCAAAAATAACTATTATAGGTAAAAAATTATTAATTTGTTTGCCTCCAAAATTTGGATTAGGAGATGCTGTTGAATATGGAATTGCTTTATATTCTCTAACTAAAAGTCAAAAATTTAATAAAGTTGGAATTGCTTTTTGTAGTAATCATAATTTTATTTTTGAAAAATTATTTAAATTTAAAAATATTTATCCATTTATTATTTCTGAGGAAGAAATAAAAAAATACGATACAATTTTTCATATAACTTTAGAGATTGAGTCATTAAAATTCCAAAAATATCAAAGATCGAACATTGCCTTAGAGATATGCAAACATTTTTCAGTACCACTGCTAAAATTTAAAAATTTCAATTATAAAAAAACTACGAATTTAATAACTATTTTTCCAGTATCAACTTCAGCTATTAGAAGCATGCCTTTCAAGGTTATAAGACAGATAGCAGAATCATTTAAACATGAATATGAAATTAGAGTAATAATTGATAATTCTTTTTTTTCAAAACATCTTGAAAAACAAAACTTAAATAATGAAATTTTATTTATAAAACCAAAAGATATTCGAACCTTAATTGCAGAAATTACAAATATTAATTTTGGTATATTTGTTGATTCAGGACCTCTCCATTTGGCAAATATTTTTGACAAAAAGGGTCTCTTGGTTGAAACTAGTGTCTCTAATGAGGTGCTTTTAAGTAATACCAACAAAATTATCGTTGCAAACAATAAATATAAATCTTCTTATTGCCAGGGATCATGTGGCCTGGTTGATATTTTTTCATATAAGAAAAATATAGGTTGTTATGAGACAATTAGAACATCTTTTAAAAATATTCAGTCTTTAGGAAGTTTAAAAAATTTACAAAGATGGAATAAAAAAGATTATAAATCTGATTTTATTATGAATCCGGTTGGTTGTATTAAGAATTTAAATATAAAAAATATTATTGAATTGATTAAAATTAATATAAAAGAGGATAAATGAGAGGATCTTTAGAAACCATAGTTGGGGCTATGTTTGCAGGAAAAACCAGTGAGTTACTCAAAAGAATCTTATGGGCCAATCATCAAAACAAAAAAATTGTAGTTATAAAACCAAGTTTGGATAATCGTTATTCTGAGTCTAAAATTATTACCCACAATGATTTAAGCCATGAATGTTTTGCAATGAAGAAATGGGACGATGTGACCAAAAAATATTCGTTCAAAAAAAATATTATTGATATGGTTTTTGTTGATGAAATTCAATTTTTAGATACTTCTGATACTCTTGATAACCTTGAGCATATATTAAATGAAGGGATTGACGTAGTTTGTGCAGGCTTAGACCAAGACTCAAGAGGCAGGCCGTGGGAAACATCATCAATGATTTTAGGGCTCTCTGATAAAATTTTAAAAATTTATGGTTTTTGTAATGTTTGTGGAATGGAGGCAACTAAAACCTATAGAAAGAAAGAGGGCGGAGGTAGAACACAAGTAGGTGCCGCCAATATTTATGAACCAAGGTGCTTAAAGCATTGGGCACCACGTTAATTTATTTATTCAGTCTATTTATAACAAGTTCATCAACAACACTTGGATCAGCTAACGTAGTTGTGTCACCAAGCTGATCTTGTTCATTTGCAGCAATTTTTCTAAGTATCCTTCTCATTATTTTCCCTGATCTTGTTTTAGGCAGACCACTTGTAAAGTGAATTAGATCTGGAGTAGCTATAGGACCAATTTTTTTTCTTACAACATTTTTTAGTTCCTCTTTTAGTTCATCAGTATATTTTTCTCCTACCTTAAGTGATACATAGCAATATAAACCATTACCTTTAATATCATGTGGATAGCCTACGACTGCAGCTTCAGAAACTTTTGTATGGCTTACAAAAGCACTTTCAATTTCTGCTGTTCCTAAATTATGTCCTGAAACAATTATAACATCATCAACCCTTCCTGTTATCCAATAATAACCATCAGAGTCTCTTTTGCATCCATCTCCAGTGAAATACTTTCCATCAAATTGTGAAAAATAAGTATCTATGAATCTTTGATGATCACCATACACTGTACGCATTTGTCCAGGCCACGACCTATTCATGCATAGCATGCCTTCACACTCACCTTCTAAAACAACCCCATCTTTATTAACTATGACAGGTTCAATTCCATAAAATGGTTTTGTTGCAGAACCTGGTTTTAATTTAATAGCGCCAGTTTGTGGAGATATTAGTATGCCACCAGTTTCAGTTTGCCACCAAGTGTCAACAATTGGCGATTTAGAGTTACCAACTACATCATAATACCACTTCCACGCTTCAGGATTAATAGGTTCGCCAACAGTTCCTAAAAGCTTAAGTGAAGATCTTTTTGTTTTTTTGACATAATGATCACCCTCTCTCATAAGTGCTCTAATCGCTGTTGGCGCAGTATAAAAAATATTTACTTGATGTTTATCAATTATTTGCCAAAATCTTGAATAGTCTGGAAAGTTAGGAACACCCTCAAACATTAAAGTCGTCGCCCCATTACTTAGTGGTCCATAAATAATATAACTATGGCCTGTAACCCACCCAATATCAGCAGTGCACCAATAAATATCATTTTGATTGTAGTTAAAAATATATTCATGTGTCATTGATGCATAAACTATATAACCTCCAGAAGTATGGAGAACTCCTTTAGGTTTACCAGTGGAACCTGATGTATATAAAATAAACAAAGGATCTTCAGCAGACATCACTTCTGGTTCACAAAAATTATCAACCTTATGAATTATATCATCATAAAACACATCTCTATCTTTAACAATATTTATTTGTGTACCAGTTCTTTTTACAATTAAACATTTTTTTACATCAGGACAGTTTTCTAAAGCTTCATCTGTAATTTTTTTTAAGGGAATTTTTTTTCCGCCCCTTACCCCCTCATCAGCAGTTATGATAAATTCTGATTTACAATCTAAAACTCTACCAGTGATTGATTCTGCAGAAAACCCACCAAATATTATAGAATGAACAGCACCGATTCTTGCACAAGCTAGCATCATATATGCTAATTCAGGTATCATTGTTAGATAAATTGTAACCCTATCTCCTTTTTTAACACCTAAAGATTTAAGTACATTAGCTGCTTTAGATACATTATTTAATAATTCTTTGTATGTGATTTTCTTCACATCACTAGGGTCATCACCCTCCCATATAATAGCTATTCTATCAGGATATTTTAAGGCATGCCTATCTATACAATTTGAGGAAATATTTAAAGCACCATCATAATACCATTTAATATCAACATCATTTTTAGAATACTTAATTGATTTTATTTTTGAATAGTTTTTTATCCAATCTATTCTTTTACCTTCTTCTTTCCAAAAATTATCATTATCAGTTATTGATTTTTGATATTTAGCGACATAACCATGAGAGTCTATTTTTGAATTTTGCACCCACTCATCTTTGATATTCATTTTTATAAACTAATTGTAAAATAAATTTTATTCAAGAATTTATTTTATATTCATGTATATTCATTGTTTTTTTAAAACAATTTTCAATTTTCTTTATTTGTACTTTAGACATTTTGTTTGACCATTGCTTATCTCTTCCTACTGAAAAGAACTTTTGATCATAAGGAGCTTCTTCAAAACCATATTTCTCCTCCTCTTTTTTTAATTTTTCAAATTTTGTAGTTTCTAAGATATTCTTTATTTTGATTTCCAGGTTTTTAAAATTAAATCCATAATTATGAGAAAAAAAATCTACTATTTTTAAGATAATTTTTTCTTTATGATAAATTAAATCTTCATATTTAATTATCATCGTTGGAACATTCCAAGCAGTTAAAGTCCATGAAGCAATATGTTTATCCCAACTTGATAAGAGAGAGGCAGGTCTATTTTTATCACTAAAAATTTGCTCTTTTCCCTCCTTCCAATAAAGTGTCTGTGTTTCATTTGTCATAAATTCAATTGTATCATCAATTGATTTATTTGAATGTTTTGACCAAGATACACATACGTCTCTTGGGTCTCTTAGAATATATATAATTCCTCTTATATGTTCTTCTTTAGTAAAGCTGTTACCACCAATACTAAAATTGCCTGAGTGACTTTTATAAAATTTAAAATCTTGATTAAAATTTAAATTTTTCTTATCTTGTAATTTTGTTAAGTATTTATAGAAAGTTGCGACATCATTAATTTTTTTTAAATTATTTTCAAATAAGTGTTTATTTTTATAAACTAATTTTGCAGTTTCAAATTGAGTTATGCTAGTAAATAACTTTAAATCAAAGATTCCATTTTCAGTGAAAAATAAAGAGATTAAAATACTTCTCAGCAATGTATTTCCACTTTTAGGATAAGAGGAGAGCCAAAAAATATGTTTACTCATGCTTATCTTTGAGAAATCTCTAAAATAATTTCCCATTCATTTTTAGATAATGGCATTACTGACAATCTTGATTGCTTAATGAGCGCCATGCTTGAAAGTTTTGGAGTTGCTTTGATTTCTTCAAGTGAAACAGGATTTTTAAGTTTTTTCTTTGCTTTAACATCAGTTACCACAAATCTTCCTGTTCTATCAGTAGGATCTGGGTAATGCTCTTTAACTACTTCAACAATTCCAATAATTAATTTTTCTGAAACAGAGTGATAAAAAAAACATAAATCTTTTTTTTTCATCTTCATTAAATTATTTCTAGCTTGATAGTTTCTAACACCATCCCACATTTCTATACCTACCTTTACCTGATCTTCCCATGACCAGGTAGATGGTTCAGACTTTAATAACCAATAATTAATTTTCATTTACTTGTTTTAAATTTTTATAATAATTATGTCAAAATAGTTTATCAAATATTTAGTCTTGGGTCAGGTTTAAAATTAAGATCATGATCTTTTGTGTGTTTTAAAATAGTTGCCCAGGCAATCATTGCTGCATTATCATTCATCATGTATTTTGGGGGATAAACAAATTTAATTTTTTTTTTATTTTCTATATCTTGAAAACATTTTTTTAGATAATCGTTATTTGCTACACCACCAACAACCGATATTGATAAATTTTTAGTGTTATCTTTATAAAACTGTCTTATTGCCTCATTTAGTTTAAAAACAAGAATGTCACCTACACATTTTTGAAAAGATGCTGAAATATTTTTAATTAAAATTTCATCAATTATATTTTTCTTAACTATTAGATTTATTGAAGTTTTGAGTCCTGAAAATGAAAAGTTTAAATTCTTTTCCTTTATTAGAGGCATTGGAAGTTTAAACAAATTTTCATCTCCGTCTAATGCTTTCTTCTCTATTTCTGCACCACCAGGATAAGGAAGACCTAATACTTTTGCAACCTTATCAAACGCTTCCCCTATTGCATCATCTACTGTTTCTCCAATCAATTTTATTTTGTTAAAATTTTCCAACAAATAAATCTGGGTGTGACCACCTGTTATTAGGAGGCATAAATGCGGAAATTCAATTTTATTACTATAGAAACTGGATAAAATATGGGCTTCTAAATGATTAATTGGAATAAATGGTTTATTATTTCCAATTGAAAGTGATTTTATAAAAGTTGACCCAACTAGCAGACCTCCGATAAGGCCTGGTCCACATGTAGCAGAAAAAAAATTAATTTCTTTTAATTTAATACCCGACTCTTTAAGTGCTTGTTTTGTAATATTTTGCAGTATTTCTAAATGGGCCCTAGAAGCTAACTCAGGCACCACTCCCCCATATTTAGTATGGATTTCTTGTGAATAAACAACATGAGATAAAATAGTTTTATCTTCTTTCATTATGCAAACTGACGTTTCATCACATGAAGTTTCCGCTGAAAATACAAGCATATTTTTTTGGTATATTAATTTCTTCTGTTAAACAACTGAGTAATAATGATAAAAAGTCTCAATGAAAAAAACACTTGATTATATATATATATTTTCAAAACTAAGCATATCTTTTATATTACTATTTATAATATTACTTTTCGGATATTTTTTTTATTTAAGTTTTAAAAATCAAGAAAAATCTAATAATGATCAATCTGAGCTTATTAATAAGCTCAACGAAAATGCAAAAAAATTAACTACATTATCTAAAAAAATTGAAATTACAGACAGTTCTCTTGAAGAAATAAAAACATCTATTCAAAACTCGATTAACTCTGATCAATCTGCAGAAGTTGTCTTATTAAAAAAGAAAATTGAAGAAATAAACCAAAGTTTAAAAAATATCACTTTTAACTTAGAAAAAATTAAAACAACAACTACTTCTGAGTCAGATAAAATTTCTCCTGATAGTATTTTAGACACTGTTTCAGAAGAAAATAAAAAAGAAATAATTAGACTGATTATTTATAAGTTTGAAAACAATTTAGATATTACTGAAGAATTAGAAATTTTGCAAAATTTTGAAAGCAAGAATCAATATATTTTTGAGAAAATTAATTTAGTTAGATTAAAAAATTTTAGAGGTAATGTTTTTTTGAAAGATATTTTTTCCCAGGAGTTAGATATGTTTTTAAAAGAAAAGTTTAACAAAGAATCTAGTAATTTTTTTTTAAAATCTTTAATGAATTTTGTTGGAGTTGAGCCATCAAAAATGAATACTATTAAAAATAATGAAACTCTAGTATTAAAAGAAATAAGTACTCTTATAGAAGAAAAAAATTATAAAATGTCTTATGAGAAAATCATTACTATCGAAAATTATCAAACCCACTTTGCAAAAACAGTTAAACAAATCCAAATCGCGAATGATTTCAAGGATCTAATTAACAAGACTATCTAAATGATAAGAATCTTAATCATTTCAATACAATTAATATTATTGTTATCAATTACATTATTTTTAGTATCAAATTCTTTTAATGTTTCTTTTGATATAGGGGATCTAAGTTATAAGTTTAGTTCAAATTTGTTAGTAATTTTTTTTGTTTTTTTTTGTTTGATAGTATTTTTAATAAATTTTATTTACTTCAGAACCAAATTTGTATTTCAAAAACATTCCCATACAAAAAAATTGAATAGAATAAATAAAGGTTATGATTTTTTTGCTGATTCAATGATTGCTCTTTTAAACAAAGATAACAAAAGTGCTTCTAATTCTGCAAAAAAAATGAGAGGAATACTAAAAGAAGACACATCCCTTAATTTGCTTTTACAATCTGAAATACTCAAAATTGAAAAAAAATATGAAGAATTAAATAATGTTTATGACCTAATGATAAAAAACAACAAAACTAAAACCCTCGGTTATAGAGGTCTTATGGAACAGAGTCTTAAACAACAAGATTATCATCATGCTTTTATCTATGGTGAAAAGTTATTTTTATTAAACCCTAAAATTGAAAAACTATATCAGACACTATTAAATGTTATTGCTAAAACTAAAAACTGGAATCAACTAATTAATATCACTGACAAAGCCTATTCAAATAGGATTATAAAAAAAGAAGAGGCTAATGAAAATAAATCTATAGCTTTATTTGAAATTGCAAAAATAAAAATGAAAGGTGATGTT
>MDTC01027272.1_pt1 | contig 19781 bp, 22 predicted proteins | sample 811181 | NCBI WGS metagenome assembly MDTC01 (sample SAMN05326644, study PRJNA326480) | marine metagenome | isolation source: seawater | place: Pacific Ocean: North | collected 2011 | reverse complement strand
GCCTCGCAGAATGGTACCATTACCATACGATAATTCTGACGCGAAACTCGTTTGGATAATAATAGCATTGCTGTGTTTTATCAGTGTATGTTTGTTTCCATTTACATGCATACATTCAATCATGTAACATACATTTTGCACACCAAGCGTCGTAAACCACAACAAACATCTACGACCTTTGGGAATTAACATCACTACGTCAGCGTTGTGACACGTTTCTTTTCCACGAGATTCGTATACGGCCCCCAAGAACGGTATGTCGCTAAGATCAACGGGAGTATGTCTCGTATTATTTTTATGTAGATAACTCATACTGATAATACGACAACTAAGGACAAACTATTGTATTGATGTAAATGTGTGGCTACTTTTATATCAATTTACTAAATCTATCCATCTATTTACTCACTGCGATAAAGTATCCATAAAATCAGCCAGCTCGTTTTTCATATTTACAATTGCAGACGTAGTTGCGTTTTGAGGAACCGGAAAAGGGTCTGCCTTAATATTCATTTGCTGGTCTTCCGACCTAGATGGAATCAACCGAACGCTGTTTTGACCCTCGTCTATCTCCACCTTTTTTCTTTCTTTTTTATCAGGATTGTTTACCGGGCTGCTTATTGACTTGGCAATATCTTCATACATTTTCTTTGAATCTTGTAATACCGAACTGGCAAGACTAGTATCCACATACATCGTTTTTATATACAGAATAATCCTGTGTAAAATAAAGATGACGATCAGTGAAATCACCACCACCTTCACTAGTCCAAATATCATTTTTTATATTATAGATAGTATCATATTAACTTCTTTTAAAACTAACTCATTGTTGAGATTTTCCCGCGTCTCAAAATAAAAGTCCGTGGGGTTGAAATGCTCATATTTATCCGACCCAAATCCACACGTGCCGTCTACAAGTGACTGCTTGTCATAATTACCCTCTACCACAAAATGAACATTAGACTTCTTCCCCACACAAAAATGAAGTTCAGTTGTTTCAGTATAAACAGAGTTTACCGGAATCTGCGAAAGAATATCGGTTTCCGAGTAAAAGCTATTGTCTAGAAGATAATCATCCATATCTTCCACTGGAAAATCACGAGGAACAAGTTTTACGACCTTATCATTCCTCACCGAGAATATTCCTTCCGGCGAATACATAGTTTTACGAATTTTTGTGGATACGTAGTGATCGTGTAAACTAGACAATCTTTTTTTGATAGCATTAGGATGATAATTTTTCACGTATAATTTTGGCATTGGTTCACTCTGGTAGATATATATTCACACGTAAACTATTTAAACCGATTGCATATTGTTATCTTAGCAATGACATCTAATATTGGAGTAGTTATCGTTGAAAAAACAGGCACAATAAAGAACCTGTGCGTCAAATCGTTCAAGGAAGAAGACCTCTATAAAAAGTGCGGCTTCAAGACCCCTGACAACTTCGCAAAACAAACGGACTGGAGAATCAGATCAAAGGATCTAACTTATATTGTATCCTTATACGGAAAAACAACCGGAAAAGCTAATTCGGAAAACAAATATGATTTTCCTCCACCAAACGACACCACCTTATTTTTTGGAAACTGTGTAATTGTTTGTCACACCGAATACAAAGGAGAATCCGGTGAACCTCTCCTGGAATCTATCAACACTGAACTATGGGAAAAGTTCTACGAGAAACTCTTCGGAGGATTTGAGGATCTGGGCGCCACTGCGGCAGAAGATGAAGAGGAAGAAGATGAACTTGACAACATCGCAGAATCAAAAAAGACCAAGGAGGGTGGGTATCTCAAAGACGGATTTGTCGTAGACGACGATGAGGAGAGTGTTGGAGAAGAGGAGGAGAGTGCTGAAGACGAGGAGGAAGATTTATTTGGTTCATCTGTTGAAGAGGAAGAGTCGGGCGAGGAGTTATGTTCAGAATTATCAGAGGAGAGCTATATAGTGGAAATGTAAACTAGTATAAATCTAAAATGTCTTCAAATTGAATGACCAAAGTATTTAAATGTAAGTGTTATTGTATACTAACTAACTAAGAAAGTCAGGCATCATGATCATAGCCAATCCCACCAAGTTCAGACAAAACGTTCGCAATAAACTTAATGGATTCATAGACAATCCTGTAAAAAGCACTAATTTGGAAATAGGTGTATTCAACTTTGCCCTCAAAGAAGCCAACACTCGCAAGGTAGTGAAAAAATGGGACAATGTTCATTTTGTACAGCTTTACGTAGATAGAATGCGCACCATTTACAATAACCTCAAGGACCCCAAGATTATTGAACAACTCAAAGACCGAACCATAGAGGCACAAGTATTAGCTTCTATGACACACTATGAAATGTGTCCTGATAAATGGGATTCACATATCCAGAAAAAGATGGAAAGAGACAAACACAAGTATGATACTCAGATTGAGGCAGCCACAGATACGTTTACATGCAGAAAATGCAAGTCAAACAAGTGCACATACTACCAAATGCAAACGCGCTCGGCGGATGAACCGATGACCACTTTTGTAAGTTGTATTGAATGCGGTGCCCGTTGGAAGTGTTAGCCAACTCTGTATATATATTAAATTACATTGTCAGAGTCATTACCAAAATAAAAATACACGAGCGTGTATTTTTATTTTAATTTTTATTTTTCTTGAAATAATTTTACAATAGCTACTGTTAAAACATTTACAGCACAAGCACTTACTGTAGCTTTTCCTAGTAATGAATTGGCGGTACATATACCCACGGCTTCGTTTAATGTAATTCGTCTATCATAAACATAATTTGATACTTTCCACACGTTATCTAACATTTAAATATATCAGAATATATTGTTTTTAACTACAAGTTAGTCTTTATGTTGTTTAATAAAATATTTTACACCAGTGACTAAGCGTATGACAATGCTACAATAAAATACATAGGTCTCGTATGTTCTGTAAGTAGTCACTGGATGACTGATATATCCAATGTAGTCTTCATGAACAGGAATACCTATCAATATTATTTCTTCACGTGCTTGTTGTTCTTGTTCCTTATACAATACAACTCGCTGACAATAATAGTCATACAAACAATCCCTTAAAGATTGCAAAGCCTTCTTTACGTTTGATACTGTGTTAGCCAGGTAATTCTTCATTTTGATTAATCCTTTGAAAGTGTCTTTATTATATCAACCACAGTTACTAGTACTTTACCTATTTTCTGTAGACGTCTCTTTGTCCTATCACTCATGACAGGTAAACATTTGTATTACTCTTTATATTTGTTTACTATATACATAAGACTGTTTATCTCTTTTTGGTTCTACGTTTTCGTATTTTTTTCACACGACGACGCCTGGTTCTTCTGCGTCCACCCTTTTTCAGTTCTCGTTGGAAGGAATCATTTGAACTAATACGTTTAAATAGAGCCTTTTCGTCAAGACGAATGCCAGTGGCTCCAAAATCTATTTCATTTGCGGGGGTTGGAGTGCGCGTGTTCGGTACCTCACTTTGAATGGATTTCAACGTATTTATTACCTCCATATATCGCTTGTATCCTGATCTGTCCATAGTGCGATATATTTCACTTTCGCTGTCCAACTTATTCAGCAACCATTGAATACGTCCGTGCAAATCATAAACTGGAAGTTTGTTTATGTCTCGGTTCAAAATAATGGTATCGTAATAGGGTTCTCTGTTAGGAAAATTAATGAAATGGTCAATTTTATCAAGAATTTTGTTCAAATCTTCGTAGTCTTCAACTTCCCAATCACCCATACTACTCATACTAGCTATACTGTATCGCGAAGACTCCGAATCACGACTGTCATCTATATTTAAGTTACTGAGGTCTAATTGAGAGACAGAATCATCATCACGCCTATTTTCAATGTTAGCCTCGTAGTTATATGACGTGCCTGACGTGTTGGTCGCAGTTCTCTCTGGTGAGTGCTCTTCGTTGATTGGACGCTGCATACCTGCTTTTCGGGTTCTGGACGCTTTTCTTTTTTTAACTCTATTACGCTTGATTTTTCGCGAACGACGACGTCCGCCATACGAACGCGTCGCCCCCGTTTCTATGTCTCCTTCCTTCATATATTGTGCAAACTTTTTTTCTTTTTCGGACATCTCCAAAGATAACACAGAACACGAATAATCAAAAATGTTTGTGTAAATGCCCGGTCCTAACACATATTTCAAAATCTTCATTATAGTGCTTAATCTAAGCTTTCGGATTTTAGATTGAATGCCTTCTCGCTGAAATTGGTGGACCACATGTTGCGCAAGAGCACTCTTCCCAAAATACGAAGCCATATCAACAATATCTTTTAACAATAAAAGATTAACGTTTTGATTAGCATGATGCGGAAGAGGATAAATCAATCGCAGCCCTCCATCTATTTTTTCATGAACCGAAATCAAATGTATTTTTGCGAACTCGTCGTCGCTGTTTTTTTCAGAATCAGAACCGGTGTATGTTTGCAACACTTTATCAAATGTAATTGGTTCATACAATGTACCCATACCCTCATCAGGGACTCCGCCTGCATCTACTTCAATCTCTTTATATTTATCAAGTGTCACGTCCTTATATTCCTGCATTAAATCAGATGTTGTCTTTCCAGTCAAATCTATACGAAACTTATCTCTTAGGTAAGGTATTGTCCCTGTAAACATAAGAGTCACTTGGCGCGCCTTTGCGAATTTTCCGCTTAATTGATACAGTCGTGAGTTGTCAAATAGTGTGGCCACCTCGGGTTTTAAATCTAAGTTGGTTGTTCGGCCGTGCATAACTACTGCAACGGTCACCACTAAGTTAGAGGGGTTCTGAATATTATACGCGGTTCCTGTTTCTGTCATCACGTAGTAGTGATTTTACTTTGAGGAACGTTACTATAATATCCAGATATTATTTATTAACCAGGAGGTTTCATAGAACCGGTCTGTTTGTCTATGGTGGTGGCGCTGGACACTTTGCTTATGATAGACTTGTAACTAGTAGACTCTTCTTCATCTGTTCCGGGTCCCATCGCTTCACCCACTATGGTCATATAATCCTTGTGCTTCTGTGACATGGGATTCTTGTGTCCGGGGTTCTTACCCATCCATTCAAACAAAGTAGACTGGTTTTTCTGCGTGACATTTTTAATGACCTTTTTCATATTGGGCATATCAGCACTCTCTTTGTTCCATTCGTCGTTGTTTCGCAAGTACAGGGAATTACGTTTGGCATCTGTACAGTGAATAGGACGTTCTGTTACGTCTAGTTGATTGAGGTTGTCTATGATGGCGCGACTCACGCCTTCCACATATCCAGCCTTTCCCAAATAATCCATATCTGAAATACTAAGCTTGATGGATTCCATGAAATCACTTATGTTCATTGCGTTCTTGCAGGTATCATTCAAAAACATATTAAGATTGAAATTGTTGGTGGTATAGTTGTTAACCACTTTGTTTTCAACAGTGACCTCTTCCAATTTCTCGTATAATTTTTCGTTGGTTTTCGTTTGACTTTGCATAAATTGCATCATTGTGTCCATAAACACTTTGTCTTGACTGATAGAAGACGTCGTTTCTTTTGGTTCGGGTTCAGGTTCAGGTTCGGGTTCGGGTTCAGGTTCGGGTTCAGGCTGATAAGTACATTTTTGTTTGTGATTATTTAAGCTCTGACGATGTTTATATTCTTTTCCACATACACATTTGTATAAACTGGCATTTTTTGGGAGTTTTTTGTAAGTATCTGTGTAAGTATCTGTAAGTATTTTATGTTTTCGTGTCAATAAATGTTTATTGAAATCTTTTTTACTTAGCGTAATGTATTCACATTGTTCACATATATATTCGTTGGGATTTTTTGGGATTTTTTGGGATTTTTCTGTCATCATTTTTCTTAATATATACTTACATAAAAATCCCTCTATTTTATTTTGCAAAATAATGCGAATTTTTATGTACACAATAAATTTCATCAAAAAATTGAAATTACAGCATTATGCTCACAACCCAAAAATTCAAGAATTTTGCAACAAAAGTTTTCGATAATTTGAAATGGACAAATTTAAAATGTCCAAATCTCAAATATGGGAAAAGTTTCTGGAAAAAAAGAATTTTTTGGTGGAGGTTGTTTTATTGAATGTACTATCACTCAATAAAAACCGCGTGTAATATGGTTTAAGACAACGAACAAGTGGGAAAATTAGACGCATGACTCATTTTTCCGAAATATTTTTCACAAAGAGTTTTCAGAGTTCCATCGTCGCGCAATTTCAAGATGGCCGTATTCAAGTCGCCCAATAATTCGCGACGTGTCTCACGCACGGGAAACCCAGAAGGTTCGTTGCCGAACCCAATACTTGCACGAAGTTGTGGGTAGATTGTCAAGTAAGGGTATCCGTCACAGTAAGAAAGCGCAACGCCATCGTATTTGTCAGTGTTTTTCATGTATAAATCAAAGAGTTCATCATTGGTATGGTCTTTGATAAACTTTATATTGACTCCCTCAGCCTGTATTTTTCTTGCGACAGCGTATCCTTCATGACCTAATACAACACCCTTTGTCAATCTATATTCGTTGGCATCGGAGCTTATTTTCTTTTCAATGAGTGCAGCAGTGAGTTTAGCTTGGACGTATAGGAGTGTCACGAAGGCAATTACCATAATAAGCGTTGCAATAAAGATACCTCTGTAACTTAATGTTGCCTCTTCCGCGATGTATCCGAACTCGCCGAACATGGACGCTATCCCAGCAATGATGGATTTCATGAAGAACTCTTTTTTATTTGTCACGCCCATTTTGCGCATTCTGCCGGGGTTACCGAAATACAAAAGAACTCCGAGAAGAATACCCAAAAGAAAGATCACGAAAATTATATTTCCGATACTCTGAATAGTAGTGACAAATAGTCCATATTCTGACTCATCGTCTACGTGGAAAATGGCATTGGAATCTATTTTGTTGATAGCGGTAAAGTCAACTTTATCTTCGCGTCCAGCAGTTTGCAGAAAACCGGCGATACCCAAATCATAATGTCCTTGTTGTATTTTGTCAATAACTTCCTCATAATTAGTGAACCCAGGATCGGAGAATGTTATATGAAAATCGTATTTTTTAGCTATCTCGGGCATTTTTGATACTTTTTCAAATATTTCCCAGGAGTATCCTTCGTAAGTGTCTTTTCCACTGACTATTCGCTTAAATGCTACGATTCCGCTACTTTCTGGTCCGGTCATCACAAACACTTTAATAGGTGTTCTTTTTCCGACATGTGTGTTTTCTGTGGGAGGTAGTTGCATGTATGTTAGTATACTTATTATATGCGTAGAATATAATGCCCCGAATAATCCAAAAGTTTTGTTTGTACATTATATATGTCTCAAAAAACATCATCTAGTTCATTTAAATCTAGTGATAGATTAAGTCCTGTAGCTACCACCGCTGAAATGATGATAAGTAAAAGTCGTGGGTACAGTTATGATGAAATAGAACGTCAGCAGAAAGAACATCGTAAGAAACAGCAGCGTCTGAAAAAGATAGCAGACGAAAAAAACAAAGCTATGGAACTCGCACGAGAAAAACGAATTGCTCTGCGTAACGCTTTAAAACTAAAAAATCCTCAGCCGGATATGGTCACTGAATTAGTAGCGGTAGAAAATAGCGATTGGGAAAAAGATAATAAGAGTACGTTTCACGATACAGATATATCTGAACTAACTAAGTTACGAGCGAGCAGTAATTATAAATCAAGTGAAACTGACGATTTAGACAAGAAGTCTCACCCGAAACGCAGAATTACACCTATACCTATTCGTCGCACTCCCAGTTTAGAAAGTTTCAATGCAGTGTTCCCAGAGTCATTTAAATCTTCTTCCGGAACAAAGTCAACGAAATTTGGCGGAAAAAGAAAAAAGAAAACTGTGAAACGCGGTAAATCTGGAAAGTCTAGAAAGTCCAGAAAGTCCAGAAAGTCCAGAAAGTCCAGAAAGGTGAAAAAGTATGGAAAGTCCAAGAACATCAAGAATACTAAGAAAACTTATCGTTGAAAATAAAGTATTTGCTTATATTAGTGACTATGTCTGGACAAAGAAGATCTCCCCGCGTTATGGAAAATAATGCAATAACAGAGAATGAAATATTGAAGCAAAGATTGGCAGAATGTGAGAGAGACCAATTAGATACGTTAATTATAATGATTAAACAAAAACAACAAGAAATGGTAGACGATGGGAAACTCATGTCTGACGTGAATGTTCCTGGGTTACAAGACAATTTAAGTAAGTTTAGTTCTGCTGGTAGAGAATATTTTTATGCAAAAATGGGATTAGACCTCCCCATGACAGACGAAGAAATAGAAGATCATTTTTACAAGATGGATATGTCTAACGACGATATAAATAAGGGAGGCAAACGAAGAAAATCCACACGAAAACACAGAAAACGAAAATCTAAAAAATCCAAGCCATCTAGAAAGTCTAGAAAGTCTAGAAAAGCAAAAAAATCCAAAAAGAGCAAAAAGTCTAAGAGAAGATCTAGACGGGCGACACGCACTAGGAAAGCAGGTGTAGCACCTCCGCCTAGGCGTTCATCTCCTGACCTACCTTCGTCCACGTCTGAGGTGTCTGATTACGACGGTGAGTCGTCGCCGGGACACATTGCGGCAGAACGGGGAGATATACAGGGTGTCAGAAACTGGCTTGATAGTCGTCCAGGAGATACTAGTCTTCTTTTAGAACAAACAAATGATATTGGAGAAACAATGCTATTTATCGCAGCAGAGAACGGACACGCAAATATAGTGCGAATATTGATAGATGATTATAATGCAAACATTAGGACTCTTGTTAATGGCAACGATATGGTAGAGTGGGCGCGAGATGGTACATTTGACATCGAAGTCGCGAATATAATAGAAAGGAGAGCATGATGAGTTAGTGAATAAGTAAACAAAAATATACAATGAGTGTATATTTTTGTTAAGTGGTATTAGTATAAGTTACATGAGGAGTTCTAAGTCCTTAAGCTTCCAGTATTCGCTGGCTCCACCGTAAACAGGTCGTTGAATAATAAAGGGAATACGTTTCTGGACAAGTTCCATTTGTGCAATGATGTATCCGTCCATAATATTGTCTGGAACTTGAACGTAAGGCTTAGAACCGCTGTTTATCTGTTTTGCACGCTGACCGAGCACGCGTGTGCGTTCGTATTTTGTGAGATAAGGAATGGTTTTATGGAGAGGGTCAATGATGTTGTTATTTACGTCACGCACAACATTGGAAAGCATTTCAATCTCGTCGTAGTTTTTGTTGAACTGATTTGGATGTTGTTCAAGGAGATAATTGGTATTGATTTCTTCGTCAAACTTCTGGAAATAGGTTTCAGGGTCTTCGTCGTCATCATCGTCATATTCCTCGTCGTCGGCCATAACGCCATTCATTTGAAGTTCGTTATCAACTGACATGGAATCGTCGCTGTCATCATCATCGTCTTGGATGTTCATTGCGTCCATTAGTAGACTATGGCTATCCGATAAGGGTTTGGCAGTTACGCGCTTCAGTCCTTTTTTATTGAGAGGTTTTGCTTCGTCGTCATCATCATCCATATCCTCTACGTCATCGTCAGATAATTCTTCTTCGTCCTCTTCTATATTTTCGTCAACTTCATTTTCTTCGTTATCTTCATTGTCTATATCTTCTGCAACTTCCTCTTCGTTATCATCTATCTCGTCTTGTTCGTCATTGACGTCTTCTGTTTCTGCATTTTGGTTACTGGTTTCAGAGGAAACACTTATGTTATCGTTATCTTCATTTTCTGAATCGTCGTTGATGTTTGTAGCGCTATTTTTCATAGTAGTGTTCACTATTAGTATATGAATAGAAAATACTTTAAGCTGTTTGGTTCAATTTGAATTACATATGCATTCATATTGAATATAGCCAAGTATTTCTATTTCCAAATAGTGATTAGTAAATAACGAAATTATTATTTTTCGTTTGTTTTCCAGGTAAAGTCACAAGTAGAACACAAATATACATATTTGATATTGGTGTCGTCGTATCGGATATAAATAATTTCTCTTTCTGCTCCGGCGGTATTTGTGGCACATTCGGCATTTGGACAAGGGATTCGGTTGATTCTGGGAAGTGTTGGGTCGAGCTTTGTGTATTTGTTGATGATATGTGACATAGAAGAGGTTTCTTCGTTTACATGAATGTTAGAGACAGACATAGACCCTGTGATTTCGGCACTTTCGTCTTGGTTGCCACAATTTCGGCAATAGTAGACGAGTTTGTCCATGTTTTCTTCCGAGATACTTAAATATAACATGTTACTGCATGTTCCACAGAACTTCATTGGCGATCACTATATACTATAGAGATTATTATTTAACTTGTTACGAGAGTATTAAATAGTTTGTTTCAATTTGCCCTTTTTTGCTCTCGTTTTTTTCACGGGTGTGGGTGGAGGCAGCAAGTTAGTATCACTATCTTCAAGAAGAAATATATTTTCGTCTGAATGGACATCGCTGGGAAGAACAGAATTATCCGCGTCACTTTCTAATAAATCAAGCAGATCAAGCATATCTGTTTCTTTTGGCGTTTCGGGGGCTGAATCCGACTCTTTGAGTTTGGAAGAAGATTTTGGTACTTTTTTGGTAACTGCTTTCTTTTTTGATCTTGTTGTTAACGCAGGTTTTTCTTTTCCACCATCACCGGAAGATGGTTTACATTTTGATACAACTCCCATATGTTTATCATAAAATGCTTGGTATGTGGACTCCAGTCCTGCATAATCTAGCATATGTAACATACTATACAAACTGGTCTGTGCTTTCACGCATAAGTTTGCAGAGTTGTTGCTTTTTAACATACGTATGCGTTCTTGGATGTTGGATGCGTTGGACTTAAAATGTTCCATGACGTTTTCGTAAAAGTAATCAAAAAACGGTAAATAGATGTGCGAATGTTTGTTCACGATATCCATTATTGCGATCTCAATGTTTTTATATTCTATGATACGATGGTAAGTGCGAAAATCGCGATGAGTTGAAGTTACACCAGGTTCGTTTAAAAGCGGTGTGTTGGTAAAGATGGTGCATATAGTCAACAAAACAGTAGATATAGTTTGACACGAGGTCCACTGTTCTCCTCTCCAGGTGTTCAACATAGACAAACATACCTTTCCACTAGTGTACAAATTGGGATTGAATCGCACACGGTCTTTATTTGTTCGGAATGTTACTTTTGGAGGACTAGCTGGGTAATCAGAAGGATAATTGAACTCAAAAAAGTAGTACCCTCCTTCGTAGATAGTATCTGGTGGTCCTATTATCATGGCGTATCCTTTGAGAATGTTTTCTTCGTCATGGTGGTAGTATATTCCGTTACTGTCCAGTGGATTTTTTCTAATATTTCTGACGTCACGCGCTAGGCGTTTGATGGTGTCTTGACTTATATGCATAACAGACGGTTCGCTCGCAGGAACCTCTTTTTTTAACGATTTTTTTGATTGTGACGACATTGCAGATATGATAATACACAAGTTGTTTCTAACTGAGTTTACTAGTGTTTATTTCTCTCTTCCTAGAAAGGGTATTCTGTAAATTGATTTAAATATTCTGGTCCCCTATATACATACTAACGTATTAAGAATGAATATAATGGAAAGTTCAGATAGACTTCAATATGATGACCTCAAAGCATATCTGATGGCACATAGGTGTGAAGACGGTCAAAAGCCGACGCATACACGAATAGGAAATAAAGCCGATATCAAGGGGGGAAAGTATTATATTCCAGAGGAAGATGAAAACGAGTTCTTGTTTCATGTTCATCGGGAAATTGTCTTGAAGAATGGAGCGGAGTATCTTACCGAAAAACAGTTGGGGGAAGGGGGAGCTATAGCCGTGGATTTGGATTTTAGGTATGAGACAGATATCCGAAACAGACAGCACAACGAGTGTGATATTATGGATTTGATATCAATATATCTTGATGTATTGAAGACAATCTTTATATTCGTTGCAGCCTCCACGGATTTTGATATTTATGTGTTTGAGAAACCCTCGGTCAATTTAACTAACGATGACGTAACGAAAGATGGTATTCATATTGTTATTGGTTTAAAAGCTAGTAGCGCAGTGCAATGCTTGATTCGTGAACGTGTCTTGAAGATAATGAACGAGAATCCAAACGATATTGATTTCATTAATGATCTTCCTCTCAAAGAAGATTGCACGTGGGATAAAGTATTGGATGAGGGGATATCCAAAGGATTTGTTAACTGGCAGTTGTATGGTTGCAAAAAGCCGGCTAATCAAGCGTATAAGTTAACGGGGGTATACAAAGTAACACTAGACGAAACTGACAACGAGTTTTGCACGGAGTCTATTGGATGCAAAGATTATCAGCGTAATTTTGAAAATTACAAGAAGATGTCTATCCGATATCGTGATCATCCGGAAGTAAACTTGCAGCCTGAAATCACAAATATTCTAGAGAACAGAAATAGTCGTGGTCGTCCGGCAAAGAAAGGAGGACGTGTTTTGAAGACTGTTCCTAGCGGTAATTTGAAAGTGATTTCGCGTCCCTCGACAGACACTGAATCGGTTGATCCTACTTTGCTTGTCCCAATGGACAAGATTCATACGAAAGAGGAGTTTGACTTGTGGGTGACTTACTTGGAAAAAACAATGCAAGACAATGCCAAAGACTACAAGTTGAGTGAGATTCACGAGTATGCCAAGATTCTTCCTGCAAAGTTTTACGAGGAAGGAAGTTACAATGATTGGATTCGTCTGGGATTCGCTTTGAAAAACACCTCAGACGTTATGTTTATTACGTGGGTGCTTGTGAGTTCTAAAGCGAGGAACTTTCATTACGCTGATATTCCTGCTTTGTTTGATACTTGGTGCAAGATAGACAAGAAGACGGATGGAAATATGTTGACTTCGCGTTCCATTATTTATTGGGCGAAGGAGTATGCGTATGATGACTATGTCAACATCAAAAAGAAGACTCTCAGCTATTTCGTAAACATCTCTATAGAAAGTCCGAATGATCGCGAGATTGCACAAGTGTTATATAACTTAGCAAGTGAACGATTCATTTGTGCTAGTTTGAACAGTAGTAGTATGACTTGGTATGAATTTGAAGGCCATCGTTGGGTTTTGGATAAGGGTCTTCGTATCCGAAAATCTGGTATTTCGGAAGATTTGTATGAAGTGTATTATAACGAGCACATTAATTTAATGAGCGTGATACAGCCGCAGGCGCAGAACGCAGAATATGTTGACGACCCCGAATATAAGGGGATGATTAGAAAAAATAAAACGCTTACAGAAATAATGTCTAAGTGTCACAATAATGTGCAAAAGAATCATATTGCGAAAGAGTCTGCAGAGTTATTTTGGGACAGGGAGTTCAGCGAGAAGCTTGACCAAGATAAATACACATTATCGTTTACGAACGGGATTATTGATTTGCAGACGGGGGAGTTTAGAGACGGACGACCTTTGGACTATATCTCTATGACGACCGATATTCCTTACTTGGACGATGATGCAATGAATATGTCCGAGAACAAAAAAATAAAAGGTGAGGTTATGACGTTTATGAGTGAATTGTTTCCGGATGCGGAGCTTATGGAGTATATGTGGGAGCATCTGGGTTCGGTTCTTATTGGAGCTAATCTTTCACAGACCTTCAACATTTATAAGGGAAGCGGAAGTAATGGTAAGTCGCTATTGACAGAACTGATGTCTATTTGTCTAGGTGAATATTGTAATCCTACTGCTCCTATTGGAATCATTACTTCTAAGCGTCAGTCATTGGGTGGAACATCTTCTGAACTGTATGCTTTGAAAAGTAAGAGATATGCTATCTTTCAGGAGCCGACTAAAGGTATGGTATTGAACGAAGGTGCAATGAAGGAAATGACAGGCGATGCCAAGATTCAGGCGCGAGAGTTATACCAGTCCTCCACTAGTTTCTTGCAGATGTTCTCGCTTGCGGTATGCACAAACTCGTTGTTTGAGATCAAGTCGCAAGATGAAGGAACGTGGAGAAGATTGAGGATTGTAGATTTCAAATCTTGTTTCAAGAATCCGGATGTATATGACAAGTTGAGTGAGAAAGAGAAAGCAAGCAAGTATATTTACAAAAAAGACCCTGGCTTACGCGATAAGCTTCACGAATGGGCACCAGTCTTTATGCGATTGCTTGTGGACAGATGTGTTAAGAATCAAGGCGTTGTGAAAGATTGTGATATGGTGCTTGCAGAGACCAACAAATACAGATTGAAACAGGATTTGATTGGACAGTTCATTCAAGAGTGTGTGGTTGAGAAGGAGGGGAGTATGTTGGCCAAACAAGAAGTGTCTCAGCAGTGGAAGCAGTGGTGCGAGACGAATCAAGCAACCAATGTTCCCAAGGTTTCAGAATTGGTGGAGTATATGAACACTCATTACGAGAAATCTGGACGCGGATGGGCGAATGTTACCTTCTCTATGTATGAAGATATGGATGAAGATGACTTTGCTTAGACAATGTATTTAATGTTTAATGGTTAGTGTATGATGTATACTAGAAATAACATATTGTGTTATTTTTAGTGTAAAACTTATTTTCATGTCACGTTAATCACAAGTGTCGTCACTGCTTTCATACTCGTGTTCACACTCGCTTTCACAATCACTGAGTGTATGGACACAATCTACGTAAGGAATTATGTGCATAATGTTGCGAGCGATATGGTCCTCCTCTAACGTTTTACCACGGCGCTCACATTGGTAAATCCTGATTAGACAAATAAACACCTTTTTCAGATATGAACGTATATCCACTACAAGTTCTGAGGTAAGTGGTGCGAGCTTATGATACGTGTTCCAACTAAGAGTTGGGTCGTTGCCCAAAGTGTAAGATTCCTTATGGGAAAACAAAATCAACCGGTCTCGTATTGAACGGAACTCTTTTTCAAGCTCGGGAGATTCGCCTAGGTCGGCTTCTCCCGCACATACGTTATATACCCAGTTGTCGGTTACCATAGTGGATTTGTTTATCTCAGTATTCATCAATACTAAGTTTAGCAGAACGTAAATACGAAGAAGACTCTCTGGGTATGCCACCTGACCACCACAACTGGACATCCAGTACGAATAGTGCCACGTCAATGGGTTTAATTCTGGAGAAACGTCGTCCTTGAACGTTTCTGCAAACTCTTTGAGTGTCTTGGTCATAACTCTGGCAAAATGGTATATGTTCATTTCATCTATTGTCATAACAAACTTTTCCCGTATTCCATGGCCTGTGGGTTTCTTTATGTAATGTATCGAGTCCATAAGTAAACTCCACGGAAGTCTTCCACTATTATGACAATTTTCTGTCATTTGGTAGATAGCTGCGATATGTAGTTAGTAATAAAACCTGCTATAAGTTTTTATATTCTTTTCAAATATTATATGCTTTTATTTATATAATGGTGAAAATGAGTAAAAAAGAAACTATGGACGGTTTGGCACTTACTGTTGGGTTTATGTCGCTGTTTGTTTTCTTCTATAGATTGATACAAGTCGCCCTTCCTGCGTTTAGCGAAGCTTTTGAACAAAAAGACATACAGAAACTGGCTGAGGCGTTGACTATGCTTGTCTAATTTAGAAGACGGAAATAGAAAACAGAATATAATATTTGTTTTATATATAATAATGGTAGCAACCGCTTCACCAGAACGTATTGAACATTCAAAAAAGTGCGGGGAAAATGTTAAGATGCACTGTAAAAAATGGTCGCAGGCATATGGAGACATTAACACGCCCAAGGGAAGAAAAGGTTGCAAAGCCAATCAAATAAAGGCTGGTGTGTGGGGAGAAGACAAGTCTCCTATGTGTCAACAGGACCCTGAGGATGCCCAAAATTGCAAGCATACTGCGTGTGCGTATTCTGAATACCTTACCCCTGGAGATTATGCTGGTGTGATTGATACTCACATAAACAGTCTTGAATCCGAAGCCAAGCCCGAACAAACTAGTTTCGCAAAAAGAATGATGGCGCGTTCCAGGCTTTTCGGAGGTATTAAGTCTAAAAAGCGTTCCCGAAAAATGAAAAAAATGAAGAAGAGCAAGAAGTCTATGCGTAAAAGCCGCAAATCTCGCAAAAGAAAGAGTGGAAAGAAAGGAAAAAAGACCAGAAAACACTAGATGGATAAATAACAATACTATTATTTCTTACTGGGAAATAATAATATAATCTAGCAAATATATATAATGGGACCTGACGATCTTACCCCTGAAGAGACTGCCCAATTTGAAGCTTTAGCTGCTGAGGGAGATCAAGCAAAATTAATGAAGTTTATTAATGGATTATCTTGCAAATACGATGGAAAAGCTGCCAACTTTGGAGATGGTGTCCATCATACTTGTGATGCTACCGGAGGCAAAAAGCGCAAAAGCCGCAAGAAGCGTGCTGGAAGTCACTGTGGACAGAAAGGCGGAGAAGACTGTGGACAAGACGGTGGTAAAAAGCGCAAAAGCCGCAAGAGGCGTGCCGGAAGTCACTGTGGACAGAAAGGCGGAAAACACTGTGGACAAGACGGAGGCAAAAAGCACCGCAAGTCCCGTAAGATGCGCAAATCTCGCAAACACAAGAAATCGCACAAGAAGAGACGTCATTAAATAATTTTATAGCTACTTATCATTTATAATACAATTTGTATTATCTTATGTATACAAATTGTAAGTTTATGCTGTTATCATCCAATACCATAATCACTTGGATGGTGCAGTTAATTTTCCGTATTCGTTCACCCATTTGTTATATAACTGAATAGGTTTGTCTGCTGCGTAATTTGTAATGTATTGTTTTCCGTGTTTTTCCGTATATTTTTGTTGTGGAACTATTTGGCGAATGTCTTGTTGAAAAATTTTGTGACTGAGACCGTTTAACACAGGGGTAAATAGTGTGATAACGTTATCTGCCGTATACTTATGGAGTTTGTTTACGTATGGCAAAAATAGATTAGATATGAATTTACTTTTGTTGTCAGAGATGGGTAAAATGTATGCACAAACATTGAAATAATCGTTCACTGTAAATTTCACCAAATGCGGTGCCAAAAAAGTGAATTGCGCCTGACCCATTGTAAACGAGAATCCCGATTCATTATACCATTTCAAGTTACAGTCTTCTTCGGGTATGGCGGGAAGTGGATGATTTCGGTCTATCATAGGAAGAGCTTGATGATGAACATGATGAAAGTGAAGAGAATCAAAACTGTTTTCAAAAAGTAGATCTGTTCCTGCGTCTACATCAACACAGTACCAGTTTGTCCTGTGCATTGTTTTCATCATTGTACCTACTATATCTGTGTCTTCAGGGTCGTTATCGGTGAGCCACAACATTCCGTGCTTTTCCACTATGTCGTAAGCATTTAAGTGTAAATTAAGTGGTCTTATGCTGGAGGGCATATGTTTACATGTTCCACATCCACCATATTCTAGACCGTGGTATCCACATTTAATATCTCCGTTTTTTGTGATAACTCCTTTAGACAAGGAACCCTGTCTGTGAAGACACATATCATCCGTGGCGCACCATTTTTTTGTTTTGTTGTTCCACCAAACCACCAGATTTTTGTCAAATATGTCAATTTTGTGAGGTTTGTTACGGGAAAGAGGTTTAGATACTGGTAAAAAAAGCGATTTTACTGTTGGAATCAACAGTACAAATGTTACTAAAGAAGTAACTAACATTTATATATCATAGGATAATAAAGAGTTGTCGTTCTTCTGTATAACACGAAATGAAGAACGACGTAGATACAGACTCTAATCAACAGCGTGTGCGTCCTAGCTGGACGGAATACTTTAAAACTATTGTAGATGTAACTGCTACTCGATCTCCGTGTAAGCGATTACAAGTGGGGTGTCTTTTAGTGAAAGATAACCGTATTGTCTCGCAAGGATACAATGGGTTTCTCCCTGGGTGTTCTCATGAATCAAAAGTGGAAGATGGACATGAACAAGCAACGGTTCATGCCGAACAAAATGCCATTACAGATTGTGCGAAACGTGGAGTTAGTTGTAACGGCGCGGACGCATACATTACACATTATCCTTGTGTAAACTGTATGAAACTTCTTTGTGCATCGGGAATACGTAATATTTACTATATACACAACTACAAGAATGATCCTCTAGTTGTTTACTTTTTAAACGAATCTTCCACTATGGAGACGCTGAAACAGATATGAGCGTATAGAAGATTTATTTTTTCGCGGCCGATCCAGCTAATCCATCACTGAGATTCGGTATCTGATACTTTTTGGTAGTGGGTTCTATTTTTTCTTTTACTTCAGGGTTAGGTTCACTTACGCCCAAGTTAGTAGTGTATGTATTGTAAGGTAACATTTGAAGCGCTGCACGAATACTGGCAAAAGAACTGAGTGAAATATAGGATATCACCATCGGGTATACAAGTAACACGACAATGAGGGCAATTCTTACTTTCCACGAGTAAGTGGTGGGTGTTAAGAAACAAGCCAATATGAAGGCGATGATAATAAATATGTATAACCATTTCATCCAGTAATACCACCATTTAAGTTCATCTGATCCTTGCATCTCATAGAATGCTTTTCGGTCGTCTGTTACAATATCGTTTCTTTCGGCATCGTATTCTTTTTGTAATACTTCATTAGAGATAATCATTCGTTTGTAAAAATCTTCCAGTTCTCTTAGAGTATTAAAAAGTTCTCCATAGTTATCTATATCTTCTCTTATTTCTCTCAATGACTTAAACCAGTTAGAACGGGTATTCTTTTTCCATTTTTCGGCTTCCTCCCTAAACTTATCAGTCTGTATTTGTTTCCATCTGTCTCGTCCATATTCATATGTAATCCAATTTTTGTGTGCGGTAAGTAGTTGTTGATCAGCCGTTTCTTCGTTTGTTTTTTTCACTTCGTATATTTGACGAAGCTCCGTAATTTTTTTCTCGCGCTGACACTGTGCACCACAAACCTCCGCTCCTTTTCTCCGAGCTCTTTCGTAAAATCGTGCAAACCCGGTACTTCGCTTTTCTGCGGCCTTTCTGTCCCGTGCAGCATTTTGCTTGCGATGTTGTTCTCTTAAAGCTTTTGTTTTTCTATCACAATCGCTTCTTCTTATCCACATAATATAAGTTATCTATTATATTATGATGTTATTTTATCTTGTGCCTAATGCCCCATAAGTCAACTATATTTTACCTTCGCTCGTTTTTCTAAATGCATGAATGAGGTTTATCCTCCTGACATAGCAATGGAGAACTGTTGAGCGGTTTGTGTGCTACCAAGAACACCGCTTCCCATATTGGGAAGGTCTTCACCACTCGTTTGTGAAATATTGAAGGCAGGATATCCTTCTGGGAAAGCTGCCAATATATCAGCATTGCTTCTAAGTTCGCTATTAGGATAACATTTATTGAGAGGAGCTTTAATCCAGGTATGTCCAATTCTGCAACACTGTTGTCCAACACATTGGTCTTGCTTGATATCTTGTTCCCAAGGATTCTTCTCTGTGCTAGGAGAACCCACTTCGTCAGGACGACCCTTGAGTTTAGCCCAATCGTATTGTTGATACATCATGTTGTCTCTACTGTATGCATCCCATGATTCCTTAATGATATAGTACAAACCAACACATCCCACAATGACAAAGAGAGTGGTAAAGACAAATGGAGGCATAAATCCCTGGTTGTATAGGTAAGACAAAATCAAAACAAGAGAGAACACCACGGTAACATACTGAAGAATAAGAGT
>MDTC01023099.1_pt1 | contig 19781 bp, 16 predicted proteins | sample 811181 | NCBI WGS metagenome assembly MDTC01 (sample SAMN05326644, study PRJNA326480) | marine metagenome | isolation source: seawater | place: Pacific Ocean: North | collected 2011 | reverse complement strand
TGTAGACATCGTGCACATGGCTTTCCTTTAAGGCAGCAGAGCTTATTCTGATAAATTCGGCCTTTTGCTGAAGGTCACTAATCTCCTTTGCACCTGTATACCCCATAGCGGCTCTAATACCGCCTAACAGCTGGTGCACGGTATGAAATAGAGGGCCCTTGTAAGAGATTCGGCCTTCGATGCCTTCAGGAACCAGCTTTTTCTGGTCATCAACGTCAGACTGAAAATAACGGTCTTTACTGCCTTGCTGCATTGCTCCAAGGCTGCCCATCCCTCTGTATTGTTTATAGCTTTTACCTTGATAAATGATAAGTTCACCTGGAGCCTCATCTGTGCCAGCAAATAACGAGCCAATCATCACGGTTTGGGCTCCTGCTGCCAATGCCTTAACAATATCTCCGCTGAATTTTATACCTCCATCTGCGATTACAGGTATGGAGTATTTTTTAGCCACACTAGTGCAATCGACTACAGCTGTGAATTGCGGAACTCCGATCCCTGCAACTATGCGAGTTGTGCAAATGCTTCCAGGGCCAATCCCTACCTTCACAGCATCAACGCCAGCATCTATCAAGTCTTGTGTGGCAGCTGCGGTTGCTATATTACCGCCGACAATTTGAAAATCGTACTTGTGGGAAAAAGTTTCTTTGATGTTCTTTATGGTTTGGATCACTCCTTTGGAGTGTCCGTGGGCAGTATCCACCACAATCACGTCGCTCCCAGCTTCAAGAAGCTCTGCCACTCTGTTCATTGAGTCTTTGCTCGTGCTGACAGCCGACCCTACTATAAGCCTTCCTCGGCTATCTTTTGAGGCGTCTGGAAACTGTTCGGCTTTACGAATATCTTTAACTGTATACATTCCTAGAAGAGCCTGGGTATCGGGGTTGATCACCGGAAGCTTTTCTATCCTGTGTTTGTGTAGAATATTGACGGCCTCCTCTGGTGTCGTCCCTTGGGGGGCTGTTATGACCTTTTTTGTCATGATCTCTTTGACTGGCCTGCTGTAATTTCTATCAAATCGGATATCTCTGCCAGTGACAATTCCAACGAGCTTGCCGCCATCAACAACGGGGAATCCAGAAAATCTAACACGTTTCATCACATCGAGAACATCTTGGACGGTGTCGTCTGGTTTCACCGTCGTAGGGTTTGCGACAATGCCAGCCTCACTTTGCTTAACTTTTAGCACTTCATCAGCTTGCTGCTGTATAGACAGATTTTTGTGGATAATGCCGATGCCGCCTGATTGAGCCATAGTTATTGCTGTTGTTGCTTCTGTGACAGTATCCATTGCTGCAGCTACTAGTGGCACTTTAAGAGATAAGTCGCGCGTCAGCTTTGTTGTAAGACATGTTTCACTGGGAAGTAAGTTCGAGTATTGTGGTGCAAGAAGGACATCATCATATGCTAGACCTTCTTTTAATTGATTAGTTGTCATAAATGGCTCCAGGCTGTAAAAACTTGTCGCTTGATTGAGCTTATGTAGGTATGGCTATTTGCATGTAAACCCAAAGAGGAGCGAATACTACATCCTAATGATCAGTATTGCCATGTTTTTATTGCTCGGGGCGTCATGTCTAAATGGCTTGTTTGTTTGGTTGATGGAGTATTGAATTTTTCTGAGAGTGATGAATAGTTAGGGGGATTTGTGTCGGTTTTTGAGAAAGAGATTAGAAGAAGGCGTACTTTTGCAATTATATCCCATCCAGATGCTGGAAAGACGACTTTAACTGAAAAGTTACTCCTATATGGAGGGGCGATCAAGCTTGCAGGCACGGTGAAAGCGAAGAGGTCTAAGAAGTTCGCAACTTCGGATTGGATGGAGATGGAGAAAAAGCGTGGGATTTCAGTGACTTCTTCGGTTATGAACTTCCCGTATGGGGGCTGTGAGATTAATCTGATAGATACCCCTGGTCACCAGGACTTCTCTGAAGATACCTATCGAACTTTAACTGCGGTTGACAGTGCACTTATGCTTATTGATGCTGCCAACGGAGTAGAGGCACAAACGAAAAAATTATTTGCCGTTTGTGCCTTGCAGAAGACACCTATAATTTCGTTTATTAATAAGTTGGATCGAGAAGGTAGGGATCCATTTGAGCTGCTTGAGGAGATAGAGACTGTCCTTGGAATAAAGTGTGTACCAATGACTTGGCCTATTGGCCAGGGATCAGAGTTTAAGGGGGTTTATCATCGCCAACGACATGAACTTTTGATCTACGATCCAAATTCTGAAAGGTCTAGGCCGGTTCCTCTTGAAGGCGTGGCTCTTAGTTCCCCAAAAGTCACAGAGTTATTGGGTGCGGAGAGGGCAGCAAGGCTTCTAGAGGAGGTCGAGCTATTAGATGGTGCTAGTGACCCCTTTGATCTGGATGAATACTTGGCGGGGCAGCAGGCCCCAGTATTCTTTGGTTCAGCCTTAAATAACTTTGGAGTTGAGCCGTTGCTTGAGTCGGTTTGTAAACTTGCCCCCTGTCCGCAACCACGCGATGGATCGCTGAGAGTTATAGACCCTTTTGAAGAAAATTTTACGGCTTTCATCTTCAAAATACAGGCAAATATGGATCCTGCTCATCGTGATCGGGTTGCTTTTATGCGTATTTGTTCTGGCCGTTTTGAGAGGAATATGAAAGCGCGTGTTGTGCGGCTAGGTAAGGACCAAAGGTTGGGTCGTCCAACTCAGTTTATGGCCCAGGATCGGAGCTTGGTCGGCGAGGCTTTTGCCGGCGATATTGTTGGTATTCACGATCCTGGTGTTTTTAAGATTGGTGATACCCTTACCCAAGGGGAGTCGATTTTATTCAAAGGTATTCCGGTGTTTGCGCCTGAGCATTTTGTGCGCGTTGATTTGCTGGACCCACTCAAATCTAAACAATTGGGCAAAGCTTTAGATCAACTTTCTGAGGAGGGCGCTGTACAGGTTTTCCGGCCGTTGAATAGTAATGATCAGTTTCTTGGTGTGGTTGGTGAGCTGCAGTTTGATGTTGTTGCTTATCGTATTGAGCATGAATACGGTGTGCGTGTGCGCTTTGCTCGCCTCCCATATGGGGCTGCCCGTTGGCTGGTGTATAATGAACCAAAGGCGTTTGAAACTTTTTGTCGAGAGCAGTCACAGCATATTTGTACCGATCAACATGATAATCATTGTATTTTGATGGAAAGTGATTGGAAGATTAAATTTCTTTCTGATCGTTATCCGGAAATTGGTTATTCTCAAACATCGGAAAATGTCCAATAATAATCAGCTTTTTTGAGCTAGCTCTAACCACTGCTAAGGTGGTTATTTTCTTTATTTGTTTTTGAGTTGACCGCAACGGTGAAATGTCGATATTCTCTTACAAATTCTGAGTAATTACATGAGAGTAGTTGGAGGGCATCATGGAGGCTGAGTCGGCGCAGGTGATTACGTTTGCCAATATTAAGGGGGGAGTGGGTAAAACTACTGCTGTGACCAATGTCGCCTATATGTTGAGCCACGAATTTAATAAACGTGTTCTGGTGGTTGATAGCGATGATCAGGGCAATGCGACCAAGGCACTGGGTGTTAGGGATCTTCTTGATAGTGATGAAAAGACTCTTTGGCATGCTTTGAGTAATAAGTTAGGTTATCGAAAAGTTGCTGTCGAGAGCCCATTTGAGAGGATATCTTTGATCCCTTCGTCGAAAGAATTAAAGGGCGCACAGCTTGCATTTGGTAGTTCGGCTCGCGGTATCAAAATGTTTAAAAGGCTTCTTCGTGGAGTAGATAAAGACTTTGATTATGTTTTGATCGACACAAAGCCTCAGATAAATGTGCTGCTTCAGGCTGCTTTAGCGGCTTCGGATGGCTATGTCGTACCAAGCTTTCCGGAGTCAGATTCATATGATGGGTTTGTTGATTTATTGGCGGAGTGTGAAGAAATTTTTGAAGAGGAAAATGAGAAGCTTAAATGCTTTGGTGTTCTTTTTACGAATGTCAAAAAGTCTCCGGCTCACCAAGCTTATATCGAATTTATTGCTAAGCACTTGAAAAAGGCTAAGATACCATACTTTAGGACGTTCATTCGTCATTCGAACTCAATTGCGACTGGGAGTTTACATAACTGTCCTGCTGTGGCTCTATCGACTTCTCGTAATATTGCCGAAGATTATAAAAGTATCTCGAAGCTTTTGATCCAGAGAGCTGGGCTAGATTCTCAAGTTCGACCTCGATTTGATGTATTGGGATTGAATCCTTCTATGAAGAGTGAGGACCAACGGGTTGTAGTTGAGGATGTATTCAGGGAAGTTCAATTTTGATTAGGAGCTTAAGGCATGGGAAAAAGGTCTTCTAAGGAGTCTTTAGCAAGAATGGTTAAGGGTGCAGCAAGGGCCGCCGAAGCGGCTAGGCCGGGAAAAGCAGAAGGTCTGGCTAAAGATGTTGTCAAATCTCTACTAAAGCATATAGATCTTCATGGTAAAACGGTACAGAAGATTCCTTGTCATTTAATTGATCTGGATGACAATATTAGGACTTCATATTCGAATGAATCACTTAAACAACTTGCTGAGAGTCTTAAGGCAGATGGTCTTATACAGTTTCCTACTCTTTGCTTAAAAAAGCGGGGTAGCGCCTATTCTTTGCTTTGCCGTAATGGTCACAGGCGTATTTTGGCAGCTAAAGAGCTTGGCTGGAAGAAAATTGAATGTGTGATTATGCCCTTCGATTCAGCGCGCGATGAGCTCTACCATAGTATAAATGCTAATTTACGTGAGAATATGTTTTATCTGGATATTGCCGAGGCATACGATGAAGCCCATCGCCTTGGGGAAGATGATGGTCAAATCGGCAAGCGTGTTGGGGTTAATTTGCGAACAGTACGTTGGTATCGCCGGTTGACTACAATGTCTGTCCCTTGTAAGGAGCTCGTTCGAGCACATCCAAACCTTTTCAATGCGACTTGGGCTGTGCGATTAGCTAGAAAAGGTGAATTGCCGCAGGGAAAAGTGTTGCAGAGATGGATGCTACAGATGATTAAGGATGGCAAAACATTTCTTTCCGAACCTAGTCAGGCAAAGTCTCCGAGTGAGCGGATTTCTTCTTCTGAGATTAGGGGGCACTTTAAGGGGGATGAAGGTCGGGATAAGGTGATCTGGGCGCGATCTTTTCTTTCTGATTTAGTGAAAGGTGGGTATTTTTCATCAAAAGTCTTGGCTAAGATTGACAAAGAAGTTTTTGAGTCGAATTTTTGTAGTGAGTTGAAAGGGGCTGGTAAGTTGCGTACCGCTGGAAATCTGCGGAAAAAATCAGGCAAAGTGAAGCGTGCATAGATTGTCCGTAGTCATGATGATCTAAGTTCCTGGAATATAAGGTTTTCCTGGTTATTTCCATGTTATGCTACAGTTTTCTTGAACAATCCCGACAAAAGCTTTGTGGAGGCGATTGGAGGGTGGCCATGAAATTATTCTATATTTTAAATTTAACTATATATTTCTCTTTGGTTGGTGCTTGTACGCATGCTCCTCAAGGAGGTGGTAGCGAGGCTGCGTTTGGTGCAAAGCTGATTCCCAGTACAATATCGGAGCAAGGTAAGCGGGAGCTTGGTGACAGGTTTGCTGCTCTTTTCGCTATTGATCGGGTGTTTGTTAGCTCTGGACTTGAGGATCATCCAAGTCATTTGGCTGAAGGTACTTGCAGGGAGGGGCTTGAGGCTTTCATTCGTCAGTCGAAGCTGATGGGTTATCCGATGGCTGCATACGGATTTCATAACCAAGTTATTTTGGCTAGAGCTTTTAAGCGGGATGGCAGTGTGCGCCATTTAGTGCTTTGGGAAAAGGGTCATCGCTTTGCAGCTGAAGTCCCTCAGCCACTGCACCTAGGCTCATGCGAGCTTAATGGCAAATCGTTTGTTGCTGCTCAGTTTTGAACTCTGGAAACAGTCGCAGAATATCATTTTTATGCGCTTTACATACCCCTCTTTCAGTGATCAAGGCAGAAATGAGCCTTGCTGGTGTGATATCGAAGCCGTAGTTTAGTGAGGGGCTTCCTGAAGGCGCAACTAAAACCGTTTTAATTTCATTGTCCACCAAACCTTCTATATGTGAGATCTCTTTTTCCGATCGCTCTTCTATAGGGATTTCTTTCAGGCCGTCTTCTTTACTTGGGTCGAATGTTGATTTTGGCAGAGCCACATAAAATGGGATTTCATTGTCTTTTGCTGCGAGAGCCTTGAGGTAGGTGCCAATTTTATTGGCTACATCACCGTTCATCGTTGTGCGGTCAGAGCCAACGATAACTAAGTCGACCTTACCGTGTTGCATAAGATGTCCTCCGGTATTATCAGCGATAATGGTGTGAGGGATTCCTGCGGCGTGCAGCTCCCAGGCTGTAAGCTTTGAGCCTTGGTTTCTTGGCCTTGTTTCATCAACCCAAACATGTATAGGGATACCCTCTTCTGCGGCCATGTATATCGGAGCAGTTGCGGTTCCGTAATCAAGGCAAGCCAGCCAGCCAGCATTGCAGTGTGTCAGGATATTTACTGTGCCGCCTTTTCTTTGGAAAACCTCCTTAATAATTTCAAGTCCGAGGTTGCCAATTGCTTTGCACTGCTCAATATCCTCGTCAACTATTTTTAAAGCCTCATCCCAGGCTACGTCAAACCATTCTTTGGTTGGGTGTTTTAAGACCTTTTTAGAAACTCTATTTACTGCCCAATTGAGATTGATGGCAGTTGGTCGGGTGTCCTCTAGCCGTGCTTTTCGTTTATAAAAATAGTCTCTATGGTCGGCGGCCTCGTTAGCCTCTTTAGCAGCGAAAGCCAGGCCAAATGCCGCCGAAGCACCTATTAGAGGGGCGCCACGTAGATGCATATCTTCTATTGCTATGGCAACCTCTTCTGAGGTTTTGAGTGTTTCCCAGCATAGAGAATGTGGTAAGAGACGCTGATCTATGATCTTTATGCAGCTTTTATTTTCAGCTGCTTCTATTGAAATAATATGGTCTTCGTTAACTTTCATTGCTTTTTGACTCACCTTTATACAGTTCTTTGAGTTCGGGTGTAACTCCGCCCATTATTGAAAAACCGTTGTCAACATGCATGATCTCGCCGGTGATGGCTGCCGCATAATCGCTTAGCAGAAAAGCTGCTGTTTTGCCTACATCGTTAGCGCTAATATTTTTGCCAAGCGGAGATATTGCAGCATTTACTTTCAGCATCTCTTTGAAGTCCCCAACTGCAGAAGAAGCTAGGGTTCTGATGGGGCCAGCGCTAATGCCATTAACGCGGACACCGATGTTGCCGAGGTCATATGCTGCATAGCGAATTGCATGGTCTAGAGCTGCTTTACATAAGCCCATCAAATTGTAGCCAGGAATAACTTTCTCACCGCCGTAGTAGGTCATGGCACATGCTGATGCGCCTTCGTTAAATAGAGGTGCAGCGGCTTTGAGGGTTCTTAGCAAGCTATATACGCTAATATCCATGGCCTCTTTGAAGCCTGCTCTGGATGCGTCAATCGTAGGGCCGCGCAGATCATCGAGAGCCGCAAATGCCACTGAATGAACAAAAAAATCAATCTTGCCAAACTTTTCTTTGGCTTTATTGAAAAAGGCATCGATGCTTTGGTCGTCTGTTACATCACAGGGCTCTAAGAAAGCAGGCTCCAAGGGGTCGATGACATTATTCACGCGACTTTTCATTTTTCCGGTATTATCAGGTAAGTAGCTGTACCCTATGATTGCTCCTGATCGGCTGAGCTGTTGGGCTACGGCCGTGGCGATTGAGCGATTGTTAGCTATGCCCAGGATGATGCCTTTCTTGTCTTTAAATAGTTCCATATTTATCTCTTGTGTTTAATTGTTCAGTTATTGTCAGAAAAGTCTTCAAAATCCTCAATAATGACTTCCTCATGAGAGAGCCTTCCTAGTCCTGATTCATCGCAGTAGTCGCTCATTTGGTCAAGGGTAGATTGAAGTAATTGATACTTGGAGCTAACCAGAGCGGCATATAGGGTGGGTGAATTCTGGGTACTTATTTTGGCACTCACTCTAAATTTTTGCTTAAACTTGTTGAGAAATATTTTAAATTCTCTTGGGTTATCATGCGTAAGCTGATCTTCAAATACGAATTTTCCGATTGCGTACATCATCTTCTACCTAAAGATTATGGAGCCTGCAGTTAGACTTAACTCTAGCGGTCTGACACTCCATTGGCAAACCATTTTGAGTTGTAGATACCGCTGCACCTTGACGTTTAGTAGTTGTTCTTCGCGGCAGCCTGTCCAGAGCTTGTTTTTTCGAATTAAGATATGGATAGCACATGGTTGGCTGGGTTGGGGTAGGCAATGTTGTCTGCTTTTAAATGGCATGCCACTTAGGGTTTCCCAATATTTGTTCTCATAAGCTCTGGTGGCATCGACAATCTGTGGTAACGTCTTCTCAATGGGAATGGCTGCTAGTGATGCGATAATTAACCAGTTCAAATTATCTGCCTTTCTCAATTTGCCAGTTGAACGTAATTCCTGTTTTTTGCTCTAAGTCTGCTATTTTTGATTTAGCAACTTTTATCACATATGCTATGGCAGCTACGGCAACAACCAGCCCAAAAGTGCTTACAATGAGGTACTCGAGGGCGGCTCCTCCCCAGATTTCTTGATTTCTTACTCTATTCACTTCGTTCTCCACTATATGAGGGGGTCTCTATATCGATGGCCCTTCTTTTTCGGAAGCGACAAATTTGTCATTTGTGGACTTTAGGTTCTTTAGTGGGTAGAAAACACCTATTATTTGTCTCGGTAATCCATTTATAATTGTAGAATGGTGTCCTTAACCTGCGGAGTGATTCTTATGAGTGATGTGTTAACCCTTTCTGAAGCTACTTCCCTAGTGCAAGAGCTAAAGTCAAGAGTTCAGGCTGCAGTTTTTGGGCAGGAAAAACTTGTTAATGAGGCGATCTGTGCTTTGCTGTCAAATGGCCATCTATTAATGACTGGAGCTCCTGGACTAGCCAAGACCACATTGGTCAGGGTTTTTGCAAAACACCTTGGTTTAGAATTTGGTCGAGTGCAGTTCACTCCAGATTTGTTACCTTCAGATATTATTGGTTCCGAGATATTGAATATTGACCCGACTAGCCATGCAAAAGTTTTTGATTTTTCGCATGGGCCTGTCTTTACAAACCTTCTATTGGCGGACGAAATTAATCGAGCCTCACCCAGAACTCAGTCTGCCTTATTAGAAGCCATGCAAGAACGCACCTGCACTGTTGGCGGTAAGGTGCATGCTTTACCGATTCCATTTATGGTGTTTGCCACCCAGAATCCATTTGAAAGTGAGGGAACCTTTCCCTTGCCAGAGGCTCAATTGGATAGGTTTCTACTTCATTCTCTGGTGGATTATCCTGATGATGAAGCTGAGAATCGAATTCTTTTAGAGCATTCTAAAAGTAAACTAATTGGCGAGACTTTTGAGGAGAGTTTACAAGAAGGTAAAGAGAGGTTATCCGGCGGCATGGTGAGAAAATTGATTGAAAAAACCAAGTCAGTTCATATCGATGAGAAGTTGGTTTCCTGTATAGCGTCTTTGGTCCGTTCCTCTCGGCCGGATGATCCAAACTGCCCTGAGGAGTTGCGACCCATAATATGGTATGGAGCTGGTCCGAGAGCGGGTATTAGTATTATAAGTCTGGCTAGGTCGCTTGCTTTAATTCAAGGTGAAGAGTCCGTGCGGTGGTCACATATAAAGCAGCTAGGAAAGCCTGCCCTTCGCCACCGTATCCGTTTGTCTGCCCAAGCTGCTCGAGATCAGATTTCAGCAGATAGCCTGATAGAAGAGTTGATGGTCAGAATTGAAGATAAGTTCAAGCTATCTGCTAAAGGAATTGTTTAGGAGGGTGTGTGGCAAATTCAACCGTGACTATTGGACATTTATCACCGGAAGATTCTCGGGAACCAGAGTTTAGGTCGCTAAAAGATAGCGCACGTTACCACGGCAGTTATGTTCTGAATTTGAAACGGCCATCTAAAGTTCCAGGTTTTAGTCGGAAGTATTTTCCAGGCGATCCTTTGAATATGATTGATTGGAAGGTGTTTGGTCGGACTGAGCAGCTTTTGGTAAGGGAAGATCGGGACCAAGCTTCGGGACATATTTTGGTTTGTATTGATGTCTCTGAGAGTATGCTATGGCCTGAGGATGGTGTTTATTCAGGGTCACTTTCTAATGTGCCAACTAAGCTTGAAGTGGCCTGTCGGCTAGCTTTTAATATGGCTTACAGACATATGAAGGCTGCTGATTTTGTAAAAGTAGTCCTTTATAGTGGTGGGGCGCATGGCCCTGACCGTGGACTTTTTTTTGATAACCCCAGTGATGTGTCACATTTTTTTGATGATTTAAAGGGTGCAGGATTTTTAAGTAGCTTTTTTGATGATAAGTCCGAACCGTTTTTCTTGGAAAAACATAATGTAGACCTGGTCTATTTTATCAGCGACTGTATGAATCTCGATAGCCTAGCTCTTTGGTTCGGTAGACCTTGTGTCTTGCAGGTTTTTCATACCTTAAGTTCCTTAGAAATAAACTCAGAATGGTTACATTCTGAAACTTGCTACTTTGACCACAGTGCAGATAGAGCAGAATATATTGGCAAGCATCTTCGGGACGGTGCTGAGATTCATAAGCTTGTTAAAAGATGGAGATTGAACTTGAAAAGTAAGGTTGAGTCTTCAGGAGCTATATATAACCTTTACTCTGATGCAACTACCATAGATGAATTTCATAGAAGCATAGCGATTACTGAATTTTAGAGTTTTATAGATGAGTAATATTTTAGTTAACATATCATTGGTTACCTATGGTGCAATTGTACTCGGTCTAATCAGCTTAGTCATCTGGTGGTTGATACGTAAAAGAAGAAAACGTATTTGGATGCCTATCTTGAGAGTTCTCGAGATAGAGGGTCGCCCGTTGCCTAAGTTGGTACTGCATCGACCGCCACTTTTGGCTTTTTTCTGCTTCCTTCTGGCTCTTTTATGTATTGTTTTTCTTACGATGAGTCCGGTGAAGCCATCTCTTAGTCCTCTTGATCCAAGTACGGATAGAGTCCATGTCTTTTTTGATTTGAGTCCATCAGTATCTTCGACTGTCTTGTTTTCAGAATACATGGGACAAGCTGTACAGTTGATTAAAAGGTTTTTGAAGACGGGACAGGTGACGATTTCGCACTCAGCTAGCTCTGAGGTGTTTGTTGTGGATTCAATAAATAAAGTTGAGGAAGTATTGGGGGCAGCAGGCTTTCATAGACCTGGCTTGCGGCATAGAGACACCATTACAAACTTATTAGATAAAATTAAGGGTACAAGTTTAATGGTGATTTTCTCTGATAATGACAAATATTCCTGGGAAGGATTCAATCACAGTTTTTTAGCCGATGATTTGGAGGTCCGTCTTTATCAGGTTGCCGACCTCGGTAAAAGTGGTGAAAATATTTTCTTTGGTTCTATTGCATATAGCGGGGAATCAAGCGGTAGCCTTAATGAATATGATGTTGAGATAATGCGTCGAAAATCTGATGCAGATGAAGTTGGTAACTTAAGGGTCTTCAGTGGCGATAGCGAGATTTATGTAGGAACATGGAATATACCAGCGGGTAGCTTGAAGGTTAAAATTCGGGTGAGATGGAGTACATCCTTAATAAAGGGCATTCGTGGCGGCCGCTTAAAGTGGGTTCTAGAGCCGGAGAATTCAGACTCTATTATTATGGATAATGTTTTTTATACGGCAGCGCATGGCAGGCGAGGTAGTGTCCTTCTTGTTGCCGACCATGGGGGAGAGCTTTTTATCGATGATCCATCATATCATTTAAAGAAGTCTTTAGAGGTACTGGGGTTTGATGCTGAACGATATGATACTTGGTCCGACATACCAGATGGACTGGCTGAAAAATTTCCACTTTGGATAGTGATTTCGGCCATGGATAGCGTCAACCTTACTCAATGTCCAGAAGTTAATTACCTAAAATTTATGCGTGAAAAGAAAATAAAGCCGAAAATTTGGTTGGCCCCTACTCGAAATAAACCAAATTGGCGAAACCTTTGTTTATGCCACTCGCAGTTGCTGAGTTTTGGTAAGCCATCTCGGGGAAGCTATTGCAACAGTGTTGAAACTCGAGCTCAGTACATTGGTGTTTTAAAAAGTATCGGTTCTAAGCAAGTTGGTGGCCAGATAGGAAGTATGCTTAATTCTGTAGCTTGGCATTATAAATCCGAAAAGCAACCAGAAATAATTGCATTTTCCATGCCTTTGAAGCCATCGAGAGTAACAGGATTTTCTTATGCATCGCTGCCACTTACACTCAAAGCTTTGGCCTCTTGGCAAGGGTTATCGGCTGATCACGATTCAGAGATATTGAGAAATCAAATTTCAAGTATCGCAAAGATTGTGGAAGAAAAAGATTTTGGAAAAAAAGTTGAGCTTTCCAATGTTCCTAAGGGAGAGAGTGCGCTGAAATCGATTTCGAATGAACAGCTGCCACTGCAAATCGGTATGCTTTCCGGGTTAGGTAGTAGTCGCTCCGTAGCTGCAAAAAGTACCAAGGATCCGCTTCCTTGGTTACAAATTACCCTAGTGGTTCTAATATTTTCTTGTGGATTTGAAGTTTTTGGAGCTGCATTTATTTGGGTTTTCAGGTTTTTTTGGAACAAGAAGTTTCTGTTAACCCTTATGTTGTTGTTTTTACCTTGGGTTTGGAGCTCACAAATGCTGGCGCAAGTACAGATTAATGCTGTAGGTTTTGCAGACTTTTCTGCGCGAGGGTTGTCGCGAGAAGTAGCAAGCCGCACGAGTATTTCTATGGACCCTGATATTATTAATTTGCCATCTAAATTGCCGGATGTAGTTACTTTGCCGTGGATCTGGTCAAAAAATTTAAGTAAATTTTTAGGGGAAGATGGCAAATTAAAGCTTCCGATAATCAGATGGTTGAAGCGTGGCGGGTTCTTGGTGGTAGAGAATGCTAATGACTTAAAATCGTTGATACTGTCTACTGATACAAACTGGTTTCCAGACAGAGGTCAGCAGTGGACAGCTATTCCGCCTGACCATGAAGTCATGAGAAGTTTTCATCTTTTGGAGACTTTACCAGTTTGTGCAAATGAAGTCTGGCGAGGTTTTCAATTCGACGGTCGCTTGGCCATTGTGGCCATACCGGGAGATTTTCTAGAAACATTGGTTGATCAGAAAGTAAACTCAAAATGTTCTGAACGGAGAAGCTATGAGAAAGTTATGCGGGTGTTTATCAACATAATGATGGTAGCGTTGACCACCGATTATAAAAAAGATCAGATTCATTTGCCTGAAATACTTAAGAGGTTAAGGTAGTGATTATCTATTGGACCATTGGTGTTATCGTTCTTTTAATATTATTGATACTTTGGGTTGGACAATATGGTATTATCCGCGGACCGTTAGCAATATTGTGCAGAGTTGCTTGGATTTTCCCTATTATACTCTGCTTTTTTCCGGATGTGAGGGTGGAAGACCTACCACGAACTCTAGCTCTGAAGCCTATTCATATATTAGTTGATGATTCTTTGAGTATGCAGAGTTCTGAGTTTTCAACAGTTGTTGAGAAAGATATTGAGGCAATTAGGGCTGAATGCCTTAGGTTGGGTTGTATGGTAAAGGTTACGCAATTATCCGAGCTAGCCAAGCGAACTCACTTTGGTTATACCCCTTTGCGAAAAGCTTTGGAGGCTTGGTCTCATACAATTGGAGATGAACCTTGGATTATTTTTTCGGATGGAGGAGATTCATATCCGAGCTTGAGTTTGGGAGAAAATCTGGGTTCTCTGGTTTATAGGGGAAAAGAGAGAGGTTTAATAATTGGTTTTGAAGCCGAGAACGAAGAAAATATTTGGCTAGAGCCAGAAAACGCACCGATTTTTGCCTTTACTGGCTCACCGGTAGAGGTTAGTTTGACTGTGAAGAGATACTCTAAAAGCCTTGTGACGGAGAATGTTCAAGTTCAGGCTGTTTTGGGTGAAAAGGTTCTGTCGACAGTTAATGCTGAGTTTGGAAAAGGTGAAGAAGGCGTTGATATTCGAATGTCTATTCCACCTCTTGCAAAGGGTCGTCATCTTTTGTCAATCAAAGCCTTGCCTACAGTGTCCGAGCGAGCTCTTTGGGATAATACGACCCATCGGGTAGTCATAGAGATGGCAAATACCATAGGTGTCCTGCATCTTCTAGGCTCTCCTAGTTGGGACGGACGCTATTTGCGCAGATATCTTAAAGCTGAGCCTAAATACGACTTAATTAGCTTCTTTATCTTGCGAGACCCAGGTGACCTGCAGATGGTCAATGAAAGAGAATTGAGTTTAATTCCTTTTCCTGTAGATAGACTATTTAATGAGGAGTTGCCAAATTTCCATATTGTTGTTTTACAAAATTTTGCTTTATTTCAATTCTTAGAACCAAGTTATCAAAGGAATTTAGTAGCTTTTGTTAAAAATGGTGGCGGGTTATTATTTCTAGGCGGTCCGCGGGCTTTGCAGGTCGGTGATTATCGAAGTAGCGCTTTGTCTTCTATTTTGCCGTTCTCTGTTAAAGGTTCGGGGGTGGGACCCTCTTCTCCCGCTAGAGTTTTTAATAGGGGTAGAGTTGGACCTTATTTCGATGAAAAGATACCTTATACTTTTGAGTTGGCGTCTCCGAAAAAAGGGCAAGTTGATCTTGCCAATATATTCACTCAATGGAAGGGTCTATTGCCTAAAATACAGAGAGTAGGCCCATTTTATGGTCTTCATAATACACAAAATGTTGAGTTTAAGGATGACGGGTTTACACCGCTTTTGGAAGCAAAAGTAGCCCCAAATAAGTCTATCCCGCTTGCGGTGGCCTCCTATCCGGGGAAGGGGCGGGCTCTATGGTTTTTTGGTGACTCATTGTATCAACTGGCTTTATCAGGTGAGAAGGCCGGCTCTCGTGATGTATATCAGCAATTTATGGAAGAGTCCTTTACTTGGTTATTACGCCAAGAAATTAAAAAGCCCCTAATTGCTCGGGATTTATTAGTCACACCAGCTAAGCTTTTTACGAGCTTTCAATTTGAGCTTGTAGGTCCGGCAGGCAGATTTCTTGAATCTAGCAGTAAGTGGGAACTATCTGTCTGCGGAGTTTCCTTGGATTGGAAGAGTTTATCAATAGACAGAAAAGGTCATGAAAATTATACTATAAGGGGAGCTATTCCAATAGAGGTAGTCGGAGGCTCGCGCTGTAATCTAGAGATTTATGGTGAGCACGACGCTTTTGGTTCCGTCAAGGCGGGAATGACTGCGATTGTTCCTGAAGAGTTATTGGATGCGGAGGTTGGTGGAGCGCGGCAGCACTTGATAGAGATATCTAGGGTTACGGGCGCACAGCTTGTCTGGGCTAACTCTAAAGACCAAGAAATACAAGCGCATTTGGATCAAGCTACGGAGCGATTTGGAGTAAGCTTCCCTAGTCGATTTGTGGCTGTTCAGGATCACTATTGGGTGTTTGATAAATGGTGGGTATGGTTGCTTTTATTGTTTCTTCCTTTAGAGATAATTTCCCGCAGGTGGCCACAGCTGACGACGATGAGCCTGAAGTTATTTTAGATCTTTCTGCATTACTTTACCTTGACAGTTTTGGTGATGAACGTGCCACCCCGTATTATCTCTATTTCTACCTCATTTTCTTTTTTCAGCGAGTTTAGAGTCTTTATAGATTGCGGAATGTTCTTGAAGCTTCCACCATTTATTGCGACAATTTCGTCACCATTTTGAAATCCGGCTTTGTCGAAGATACTGTTTGCATCTATTTGATGGAGTTTGAACCCTTGAAGATTGCCATCGTTAAATATCGGCGTGGCAGTTGCTTGCATTAATATAGAAGGTAGGTCGTTTAGTAGGCTTTGTCTAAATTTATTTGTCATGGTTATAGCTTCTTTAGAACGTTGAAAACCTTCCTCTTTGTAGTCGATACTTGCAGCCTCTTTAGGTTTTACTTTTGGCCTCTTTTTTTTTATGGCGAAAGCCGTAGCATATTTTTCCTGGTAAATTATTATCGCTTTCTTGTTGCGAGTATCTTGTATTTGGATATACTCTGCCGTGATTTCGGTCACGATAAATTGATTTTTAAGCATAAATCCATTTTTAACGGCCTGGACTTTTCCCGTAGTAAAGATCTTAATTAATGCGACGTTTTTTTGATGGTCTTTGCCGACGATTGACCCCATGACCATGATCCCTAAATCCCTGCCGTCAGTTGCAGGTAGTGCCGTTACTATTTCTGATAGTTGACCGGACAGCAGCATTAGTGTCAAAAAAGCCTTGATCATTCTCTTTCCAATAATACTTAAGAGACCTGTTGTGTTATCGGCGATTTTTTGATTGAACTGAGTAGTTCTGTTAGGCTCTTTAAGAATTTAAAGTGTGGGGTTGAAGTTGGAAATAAAAAAGAAGAAAGTAAAGAAATTCTTAAATAAGAAAATTTCTCAATTAAATGATATTGTTGCTGACTTAGATGGTTTGGTGACCAAAATTGGTGAAGATTTTTATAGGGTTAGCATTTTTGGGTCCGCTCGGATTCAGCCGGATTCTCCTGAATATAAAAGTGTTTATGATCTGGCTTATGAACTTAGTAAGCGAGGTGCCGATATTGTTACCGGTGGTGGTCCGGGTTTGATGGAGGCAGCCAACAGAGGTGCAAAGGCAGGTAGCAGTCAGAGCCGCTCATTTGGTTTATCTATCCAGCTTCCCTTCGAGGGTGACGCAAATTCGCACTTGGATGTAAAGTATGAGCATCAGAGGTTCTCTTCGCGTTTGGATGAATTTATGAGGATGAGTCATGCGGTTGTTATTACTCCGGGAGGCATAGGTACTCTTTTGGAGTTGTTTTATACCTGGCAGTTGTTGCAAGTAAAACATATTGAGAAAAGGCCGGTGATCTTGGTTGGTAGTATGTGGAAAGGTCTGTTGGATTGGGTGACAGAAGGCCCTTTGGCTGCGAGCCTACTTGATAAAAAGGACCTGGATAATTTGAAGTTGGTAGCTAATGTTTCTGAAGTTGTTGGTGAACTTGAGCCAGCTATGAAGGCCTTTTATCAAAATAATTCAGATCAATCTAACTAGGGTGGTTTGTCTGACACTAATAGAACAGATATTTTTGCCGAAAGAGTAGGCAGTTGTTATGGGTTGGCTATGGTTTGTATTTGATTTATTTTCGACCTCTATTACTGTTGTTTATGGTGTCCTGCTACCCAAAAGGCAAGCTTGGCACTCAGCCTATGGCGAAAACGGGAAAGCATTATGGCTCTGATCGTTCTCTAGGCGACTGGAGTAAAGGTTGGGGTCCTTTATGTAAGCTGGAAAAACAGAAGGTGGGTCGCCAATGTATAGTTTGTCAGTCAGAGTTAGACATCAAAAAGCGTTGTGTAGTTTCTAGGTTTGAGTTAGAGCCCGATAGCTGTGCCCATTCTCCCTCCAGAGTTAAATGTTTTATACAGGAAGGCCCTAAGACATTAATCATTCGATTGGATAGGTCTCAAGAAGTTGAGTTTGTCATGTCTATTGCCGAACTTGTAACTACTTTGGAGTTGATTGTTCGGTCTAGCGGCGGATTAGGTGCTGAGAGGCATATATTTTTGAAGCTAATTTTGATGGTCAAAAAGTATAGGAAGCTCTTTACTAGTGATGGTGATGATTTGATGAAATTAGTAGATCGATTCACTAATGATCATTGCAAGGGTACATGCAACCCCTCAAGGCTTAGGAACATTTTTCTGGAACAGAAAGCTTTAATTCTTAATGCCAGGAGTAGCGGTGAGCTGCAGAGTAGCGATGCTTTGAGGCTCATTCTTGAGCTGGCAGCTGGGGTCGATGAAACCAACAAGCTATCAAGTTTTTTGGAAAACCTGGCACTTGAGGGCCTTAATCAATAACATCTTTTTCTAATCCGGACACCATGGATTCCCATATTTCTTGATATTTAGGTTCTATTTGTATAATTTGGATGCCGTAGTACTTTTCTTCATTTAAATTAATGATTCTTGCTATTTGACCTAGGCAAGGTATAGGCCTTTCCAGCACATCGCCTCTGGGGTCAATGGTTATATCAAGAATCGTTAGTTTTCTAAAAGGCGCAGGTGGTGTCGCTTTCCATGTCAGCAATAACCCGGTCTTGGATATGTTTTTAGGCTTGAGCTCGAAAACCGTATCGCATCCAATAGTGGACCCATTAACGACGAATTTTTTCGGTGGCAGTGTTCGTGTTGATCTGACTCTGGTGTTTTCGGTTATCATGTTTGGTCCATTTCCGAAAAATTAGCGACATTAATCTTGTCGGAAGGTATCTATGGAAATAAAGATATTTTTGGCGGATTGAGTTGTCTTTTCAGAATATGTAGAGAAAACCATTGATTAGCCTTTTAAGGAGAATATTTCTTGATTTGATAGTTGAGGTAAGCTTTAACCTCATAATCTTTGGGGGCGGAGCTATAATAGTTCATAGCTTCATAATAAATTTTTTTTGTTTATGTTAACTTGTATGTCATCTACTTTGCAGCAGCAGGCATTGATATGACAGCATAAGATACCGGCTATATTTTTTTACGATCAAGAATTTCTGCGACTTTTTTGTAGCAAAAGTCATCTGAAAAATTCCTGTTTTGATTGTGAAAAAGACTTTAACTTATTCCGCTGGACCAATGTGGACCTTGATTCTAGATGTTACATTTAGGAGGGACTTTTTAATTTCTAAAATATTACCTTGCCAACTGAATTCGTCAATTTCAGATCCGTCAACTTTTACGCTCATAGATCTTGATTTTCTTGGGGTTTCTGCAATGCTGAATTTGTTAGTAAATTCTTCTAGTATTCTGAAGTCGAGGTTTATGGTTTGAACCCTGTCGTCGTTACAAGATATCGTAATAGATGGTTTTTCTATAGTAAGCCAGCAAGCTCCTAAAGACGTGCTCATATTTATCGAATCAAAGTAGGTCTTATCTGGCATCCGTGTCGTAAAAATAAGGTCTTCCTTAGTATAAAGGAGATCAATATCTATTATAGCTTCACGTTTGTTAATAATTTCACCTTCAGGCAGGGTGATACCGTTGGTTGATCTTTTGAATGGAATGTTTTCTCCGGTTACAGCATCTGAAAGGTTGATCATTTCTATCGGTCTATTGGTTTTGGGTAATGGGTACTCAAATTGCGTTGAATTGAAGTGCTTATATCGAATTTTAAGTTCATCCCCATCTTTTGGCGGTGACTTGAAGTAAATTTTAGAATTCGATTCTTTTAATGTGTAGTTAGAGGCCAGTTGATTGTTTATATAAACCCTATAGTTACTTTGAAATATGGCTGTTGGAATAGAAAAAGATTTTGGTAGTGTGGCATCTTTACGAAAGTAGGCCTTAATTTTTGATTTTTCAGGAGGTTCGTTCTGGAACTCAATTTCTCCTGAAGCGGGATCATAGTTCCATAATTCTGGTTCATAGCTTGTATCATTTACCCAGACCTTCAAAGTGTTGGGGTCGAGCTTACCGAGTTCGAATTTAGACTTCATTGTAGAGATACCGTGTCTATAAGTAACCTTCAATATTTTGTTCATGTTATTTTGACCGGTATGAATTTTTAGGTCTCTTCCTTCTCTGGAATACTCAACATCTTTACCGTCTATTTTTACGGAGACTGTGCCTTCCTTAGGCAGCTTTTTTAGGGAAAATCTGGTTTCAATAGTTGCTGCAACTCCAGCTGATATCTTGGATATAACCTTGTCATAGTCGTCCTGACAAATCTCCTCATGAATG
>MDTC01221787.1_pt1 | contig 19782 bp, 18 predicted proteins | sample 811181 | NCBI WGS metagenome assembly MDTC01 (sample SAMN05326644, study PRJNA326480) | marine metagenome | isolation source: seawater | place: Pacific Ocean: North | collected 2011 | reverse complement strand
CCGCGTCGGACTCGACCCAGCCGTGGGCGAGCCAGTCTCCCTGGTCGTACTGCACGAAGCTCCCCACGGTGGCGCCCGCGTGGCGATCGTCGCCTTCGAGCGAAGCGGGGAGGGCTCCGGTGCCGAACCCGGTGAGGACGGGGAGCGCGTCGGGTGCGGTGTCGCAGTCCGAGTCGCGGGCAGTCTCCACCGCGGTCCAGGTCCGGTCGCAGTCCGCGCAGTCGCACGTGTCGCACGCGGTCAGATCCAGCTGGATGACGATGGCGCAGGCGTAGAACCTCTCGTTGGGAGCATCCGCCCAGCGCGGTCCGTACACGGTCCAGGTCTGGAATCCGACCAGGCCGTCGCCGTCCACCGCCGGCTGTACGTGTACGGTGTCGGCGGCCCAGGTGGGCGTGCGATCCGGGCTGCAGGCCGTCAGGGCCAGGCCCAGCAACACGACGTGGGACGGACGGAACACGGTGGCCTCCAAGACAGACGCCCGCCGCCTGGGGAGGCGACGGGCGTCGTGGCGTCCTGACGGGCGTCGAGGCGCCCGCCGTCCGAATCAGCCCGACTGGTCGAGCAGGATGAAGCGGGCGGACCAGCTGTTGTAGCTGTTCAGGAAGTAGATGCCGTTGGCCGGAGAGCCCTCGGCGGGGTTCATGTCGGTCGAGGGCAGGCGGACGTAGGGGTCGTCCTCGTTGCCGGAGTCGACGACCTTCCAGTCGTCACCGACAGCGTAGGCCTGCGCGTAGTAGTACGCGGTCCAGGGCGGGGTGGCCGCGGAGGGCTTGCCCATGCCACCACCGACGATGTAGCCGGCCGCGTACAGGTCGTAGGCGTCGGTGTCGCTGTTGGGATCGTTGTTGCGGCTGTCGGTGAGCAGCTCGTCGATGATCGGAGCCATGTCGCCCCAGCCGAAGGCCCAGTCGGCCGCGTCGACGGGACCGCTGATGCCGTCCGGCCAGGTGGCGGGATCGACGTACTTCTCGGAGCAGCCGGAGATGACGCCCGCGGAGGTCTGGATGGCCCAGTCGCTGGACGCGAAGTTGCCGGACTCGAAGGTGACCTCGGTCCAGGCGTAGTCACGGGTGTCCTCACCGCCGCTCTGGGAGGCCTGGGTGCGGATCTCGTGGGTGACTGCAGCGGCCGGGAGGGTGCTGCCGTCGTTCAGCTCGATCGCCAGGCCGCAGCGGTAGGCCGGGTTCTGGGTCGTGGCGTAGCGGTCGTCGGTGACGAGGATGGTGGCGTAGGGGTACGCATCCGCGTCGGTACCGTTGTCGTCGACGACCCAGTGGCGGCCGTTGGTGCCGTCGTAGCCGGTCACGGCGTTGATGGAGACACCACCACCGCCACCCTGGGCCGGAGCGCCCGGGACGAAGGGATCACACTCGGGGGGCGGGTTGGCGCCCTCGCAGGGATCCGGCTGGCACTCCTCCGCGTCCGGCGTGTAGTCGCACGGCTCGCAGTCGGGATCGTTGGGATCATCGACATTGCACTCGCCGTCGAGCAGGCAGTCGGGATCGCCGTCGAGGTCCAGCTGGCACATCCCTTCGATGTTCGGGTCGTCGCAGGCGCCCAGTGCAAGGATGAACCCGCCGCCGATCAGCAGCTTGGTCAGGGTGTTGGTCATGGTCGCTCCTCCAAAGATTACCGTCAGGCCTGTCTGCAGAGCCCTGGCGATGGCATCGCACACTAGCCGGCACCCGAGAGGGGGTCAATAGAAAGCAGACGTGGCGCGTCCTCATCCGTGCCAGGGTTGACACCGTGCCGACACCCGGGGCCCCAGCCCCTCCATCGTCGGAAGGGCAGCTTCAGCCGCCGCTCACGAAGAAGCCCAGCAGCAGTACGGCGACAGCGCCCAGACCCGAGACCGCGACCAGGCCCAGCACGACCAGCCACGGCCACAGGGGCTTGCGACTGGAACGATCCGTCGTCGGCCTCACCGGATCCGCGGGGACCTGGCCCTCCCGGCCTCGCCCGGCGGAGCGCACCGGAGCGGGCGTCACCACGGATGGATCGGGCGCGCTGATCGGCGGAGCCGGGGTCTCCGGCGGGCGGCCCCCCATCAGGTGCGCGACCTCGCGGCCGATCTGGGTCGTCGTCGGCGTGGGCCCCACGCCAACTGGCTGGGGCGTGCCTCGCTCCCTTCCGGTGAGCACGACCAGCTCATCGTCCTCGTCCTCGAGGCTGGTGCCGAACGCGCTCACCCGATCCACGCCCAGGCGGACCGGCGTCATGCCCATCTCCTCGCGGAACGCGTTGAGGTCGAAGCCGGAGTCCGGCGTCGGATCCCCGTGGTGGATCGGCTCGGGCACCCCGTCCCGGCCCCGCACGCGCACGATCCGGGTGTCGCCTTCCTCCCCGTCGTAGGACGGACCCTCCTCCTCCTCGACCGCGGCGTCGTCTTCGGCGAGCGGCACGGAGCCGATGTGCACCATCGAGCGGGTGACCTCATCGGTGGTCTCGGTCGGGTCGACGGCCTCGTCGTCCGAGCCCCGGAAGAGCAGGGGGAAGCTGGAAGAACCGCGGTCGTCCAGGTCGATGATCTCGCCCTCGGCGGTGATGGACTCGGTGTTCTCGTCGAGGAAGTCGCCGAGCGGCAGCATGACGGGTGCGTAGCGCTCGGTCAGCTGGTCCAGGGTCGCAGTCGGCGGCGTCGGATCGCCCTTCATGGCCCAGAGCAGGTCCTGGGCGCGCGGGTGGTCGGGGAGCGCGTGCAGCACGCGCTCGAGCACCGACTTGCCAACGACCCGGTGTCCCCGACGCAGGTGCTCGGCGGCGAGCGCGACCAGCTCCTCGGCGACCTCGGGATCGGCGGCCTGCCGGAGCAGGTCGTCCCGGGGCGGCTCGGGCTCCTCGGCGGGCTGGGCCGCGGCGTCCCACAGGGCCTGCAGGCGGGCGTCGTCGGGGGCGTCTGCGAGGGCGCGGTTGAGGTACTGCCGCGCCTTGGCGGGCCAGCCGCGGGCGAGGAAGATCTCGGCCGCGGTCGTCAGCACGTCCAGGGAGGCGTCGGGGGCCTGGGCCTGGGTCTGCAGGCGGATCCACGCCCGGTCGACCTGGGAGAGCGCCAGGAAGGCCCGAGCCTCGGCGAGGCGGGCCTCGTCCGTGGGCGGGGACAGGGTGCTCCACTGCTCGACGAACTGGATCAGCGCGCGATGATCTCCTCGCGCGGCCAGGTTTCGCACTGCGGCTTCGAGGCGCGAGGGAGGAGGGAGGGCGTCGGGCTGTCGACCCTTGGAGAGCACGTCACCACCGAACAGGAAGGCCCCTCACGCTAGCACAGCGGGAGGGGCCTGCCGGAGGTGGGCTCGGGCCGACGCTGCACGCCGGCCCGGGCGCTCAGTCGAGGGCTTCGACCGCGGCCTGCAGCTTGGGCGCGACCTCGAAGAGATCCGCGACGAGGCCGTAGGTGGCGTGCTCGAAGATCGGTGCGTCGGGATCGGTGTTGACCGCGACGATGACCTTGCTGGTCCGCATGCCCGCGAGGTGCTGGATGGCGCCGCTGATGCCCAGGGCGATGTACAGCTGCGGGTTGACGGTCTTGCCGGTCTGACCGACCTGATCGCCGTGCGGGGCATAGCCGGCGTCCACCGCGGCGCGCGAGGCGCCGACCGTGGCCTTGAGCGACCCGGCGAGGGGACGCACCACCGCGTCGAACTGCTCCTTGGACTTGAGCGAGCGACCACCGGACACGATGCGCTCGGCCTCGGTGAGGTCGACCGCCTCGGTCTCGGGCTGCTTGCGCTCGACCAGCTTCAGGCCGCTGTGCTTCAGCTCGGCGTTGACCGCGACCACCTCGGCGCTGCCGCCGCCGGCCACGGGCTGACCAAAGCTGTTGGGGCGCACCGTGAAGATCGCCGGGGACCGGCTGATCGTGGTGTCGGCGAAGGCCTTGCCGGCGTACATCGGGCGACGGCCGACGACCTGACCGCCCTCGGCGCGCAGCTCGGTGCACTCGGAGGACTGGCCGCCGTTGGTGCGCGCGACCACGCGGGGGATGGCGTCCTTGCCCAGGAAGCTGGCCGCGGTGAGCACCACGTCCGCGCCGCTCGCCTCGATGGCGGCGACGATGGCGGAGGTGACCGCACCGGTGTCGTAGTCGCCGAAGTCACCAGCGACCTGGTAGACCTTGGCGGCTCCGAACGCGCCCAGCTCGGCGGCGGGGGCGTCGCCGAGGACGGCGGCGCTGACGGGCACGCCCAGGGTGCCGGCGAGCTCGGTGGCCTTGCCCAGCAGCTCGGCGGCCGTCTTCTTGAAGACCCCGCCCTCATGCTCGGCGATGACGAGAATTCCAGACATCGTTGACTCCAGGGGTTGGGGTTCTCAGAGGACCTTGGCTTCGTTGCGGAGCAGGTCGACCAGCTGGCTGACCATGCTGTCCACGTCGCCCTCGAGCTTGCGACCGGCGGGCCGCTCCGGCGGGAGGCTGAACGCGGTGGTGGTCACGGCCGGGGCCACGTCGTCGGCGGAGAGGCCGAGATCGCCCAGGGCCTTGACGTCCACCGGCTTCTTCTTCGCCTTCATGATGGCGGGAAGCTTGGCGTAGCGGGGGTTGTTCAGGCCACGCTCGGCGGTGAACACGGCGGGCAGGCTGCCGGTGACGACCTCCTGGATGCCGCTGCCCACGTCGCGGGTGGCGGTGAAGGTGGTGCCGTCGAGGCTCAGCTCGCTGACGAAGGAGACGTGGGGCCAGCCCAGCAGCTCGGCGAGCATGGCAGGAACCTGGACGTTGTCGTCGTCGATCGCCTGCTTTCCGGTGAAGACCACCTCGATGCCCTCGGCCTCGATGGCCTTGGCGAGGGCCTTGGCGACGCCCAGACCATCGGTGCCGGCCAGGGCCGGATCGTCGATGATGACGGCCTTGTCACCGCCGACCGCAAGGCCACCGGCGCGGAGCTGGGTCTGCCAGTCCTTGGGGCCGGCGCTGAACAGCACCACCTCGCCGCCGCCGGCTTCCTTGGTCTTGACGCCTTCCTCGACCGCGAACGCGTCGTAGGGGCTGACGATCCACTTGATTCCGCTCTCGTCGATACCCTCTCCGCCGCCCGCGATCTTGATGCGGGTGTCGGTGTCGGGCACGACCTTGACGCAGACGCCGATCTTCACGGGACCTCCTGCTCGATGTCGTTGGGGTTGTGCTTGTGTTGGGGCCGAGCCGCCTCGGCCAGGGATGGATCCACCAGCATGCCGCGGATGAAGACGTCCGCGATCTGGTCTGCTGCTGCCTGCAGTGGGAAGCGGGCCTGGTTGCGGGCGAGCACCCACTGCATGGCGAGCTCGTCCATGGCGCCGAAGAACGCCCAGCTGGTGATGAAGGCGTCGATGTCCTCCCGGAACAGGCCGCTAGCCTGCCCCTCGCGGACGATCTGCCCGAAAACGCCCAGGTACGCCCAGAGCTTCTCGGGTCGGTATTCCTTCAGGAACTTGTTGGACAGACGCAGCTCGATCTGCAGGACCTCGGCGGTCGACCGGTTGTGCAGCACCTGCTCGAAGTGGAAGCGAGCGAAGACGCGCACGCGCTCCAGGGGATCCTCGACGCCCTCGAGCGCCTCGCCCAGCCGGGTGAGGAGCAGGTCCATCTTCTCCTCGAAGATGGTGAGGAGGAGGTCTTCCTTGTTCTTGAAGTACAGGTAGATCGTGCCGTCTGCCACGCCGGCCCGGCGGGCGATGTCGCTGACGCGGGCCTGGTGGAAGCCCTTCTCGGCAAAGACATCGACCGCGGCTTCGGTGATCAGCTCGCGCTTGTCGTTACGGCGGTCCGGATCGGCCATGCGCCATCCGCAAGTGGTGAATGAGGGCTCATTCACCTAATGCCCAGGTGTCTGTCGGCAAGGGGGCCCCTCGCCTCTCGCACGCTCTGCCCGGGCAGGTCGTCGGGGCCGAGGTGGTCTACCGGCTCTCGAGCCAGCGGGTGACCTGACCCTCGATGTCGGTGTCCGGCACGGTCGACCAGTCCTTCAGGAACTTCTCGTTGCCGATGTCGGTCAGCGGGTGGTCGAGCAGCTTCTTCATCACGCCGTAGGGGATGGTCGCGACGTCAGCGCCGGCGAGGGCGGCCTGCACGACGTGCTGCGGGTGGCGGATGGAGGCGGCCAGGACCTGGGTGTCCAGTTCCATGTAGTTGCCGTAGATCGAGCAGATCTGCTCGATCAGCTCGTCGCCGCCCCAGGCGATGTCGTCCACGCGGCCGACGAAGGGGCTGATGTAGGTGGCGCCCGCCTTGGCGGCGAGCAGGGCCTGCACCGGCTGGAAGCACAGGGTGACGTTGGTCTTGATGCCGTCGTCCGCGAGCTGGCGCACCGCGCCGAGACCCTGGGTCGTGAGCGGGACCTTGACCACGATGTGCTCGTGCACGCGGGCCAGCAGGCGGCCCTCGCGGACCATTCCGTCCGTGTCCTGGGCGATGACCTCGGCCGAGACCGGGCCCTGCACCAGCTCCGCGATGTCGTACACGGTCTGGATGAAGTCACCGCCGTTCTTGGCGATGAGCGACGGGTTGGTGGTGACGCCGTCGAGGATGCCCCAGTCGTAGATCTCGCGGATCTCGTCGAGGTTGGCGGTGTCGAGGAAGATCTTCACGGGGCCTCCAGCGCCACGGGGCTGGCAACGGATGGCGCTCGCCGTAACGGCTCACCTGTGCCGGGCAAGCACACCGACGGGCACCGGACGAGCCCCTGACGCAGCCTGTACGTCTGCCAGGGGAAGACCGCTGTGGGGCTCGACAGCGTCGGGCCAGATCTCGAGGAGGGGGCCCACGACGAAGCGGCGCCTGGCGAGGGCGGGGTGCGGCACCACGAGATCACCCTCGTCGAGCACGAAGACCTCGTCCAGCAGCACGTCCAGGTCCAGGGTGCGATCGCCCCAGAATCGGCTTCGGCGGCGGCCAGATGCGTGCTCGAGCGCCCGGCAGCGCAGCAGGATCTCCCGGGGGGACAGCTCGGCGTCGAAGACCGCGACCGCGTTGAGGAACCAGCCGGTGGCGGTGCCGCCGCGCATGGGTGGGGTGCGCACCAGGCGGGACACCCGGAGCAGGCGCAGGCCCGGGGTGCGATCCAGGGCGTCGACCGCGCGCTCGAGGTGGCGGCGACGCTCGCCCAGGCTGGAGCCGAGCCCGATGGCGACCCGGCGTCCGTCGAGACCGTCAGCAGCGCGGATCACGCGGTTCTGGGGGGCGTTCACGGGCGGCCCTCCCGGTCCAGGAGCTCCCAGGGCAGGTCGGGACGCGTGGCCCGACCGGCCAGGGCGAGGGCGCCGGCGTGGGGACCGCCCCCGTCGAGCACGTGGAGCATGAGGTAGCCGCCTAGCCAGGCCTGATCGAAGCCGGGGTCGAGGCGGGTGGCGGCCATGATGTCGTCGGCGACCGGCCGAAGCGAGGTCTCCAGCGGCACGTTGTGGCGGGCCTGATCGACGATCGCCTGGCCGAAGGTGGGCACGGCGCGCATCCACAGTGCGGTCGCCCCGCTGGCCTCCAGCGCGAGGGCCTGGGCGCGCGCCTCCCACACCCCTGCGGGCAGGTGTACGTCCACCCGGGGGGAGACTGCGCCGGCCACGACCACCGCGACCGCCGCCACTGCGGTGAGCAGGGCGTCGCGGTTCCCGTGCGGCCGGCTCGAGCCTGCCATCAGTAGACGCCGGGCTCCGACTTGCGCTGGGCCGTCGACTCGAGCGTCGCCTCGTACCACATGTGCGCACCGTCACCGTCGAGGTCGCAGCGGCCGGTCACCGTGAAGTCCGCCGGCTGGGCCGCGACCCGGTAGGTGCCGTAGAGCTCCGACTCCTCGGGGACGAATCCCAGGCGATCGAAGCCGGCATTGCTGGTCCAGGGCACCGAGCTGGTGTCCAGCTGGGTGGGCTGGCGGGGTGCCCAGTCGGCGGAGATGTAGCCCTCGCCGAAGTTCTTGGCCTCGGAGATCTCGCGGGCGCGGATGGCCTCGACGATCAGCGGGACCTCCGCCGCGCGCGACTGGTTGCCGACGTAGCCGAACAGCGGGATCGCCGCGACGAGCAGGACCGCTATCGCCACGACTCCGATGATGATCTCGCGTGCACCGATGGCCTCGGGCAGCCGCATGCCACCTCCTCGCAGGGAGCGAACGCATAGCCCACCCGGCTGCAGTGCGCCGTCGCCGGCCGCTAGCTGCCCGGGCGGTGCGCCGTCGCGGTCCAGATCCGGTTGAGGGGGGCCCACACGGGGTGGGTGCGGCAGCGGGCCTCGATCTCCAGCAGCTCCTCCAGGGACAGGTCGCTGGACAGGGTGCGCTCGAGGGGGCCGTCGGCGGTGTAGTGGGTCGGGATGATGTCGTCGACGACGAGGCCGGCGGACTCGAGCATGGCCGCGAGGGTGGTGTCGCTGACGACGCGCACCCAGCGATCGCCGGGCAGGTCGAGCACACCCTCGCCCTTCAGCGCCAGCTCCAGGGCCTCGGCGGGAGCGTCCTCGGCGGTGGCCCAGCCCCAGGCGGCCTCCCAGGACAGCAGGAGCTTGCCGCCGGGGCGCAGGCGACGAGTCAGCTCGGCGAGCACTTCCTCCGCCTCGGGCACGTAGCAGAGCACCTCGGCGGAGATGATGACGTCCAGGTCGGACACGTCGGGCAGTTGACGCACCGAGCTCCACGAGACCTGGAGCCTGCCCGCCCGCCCGGCGGCGTGCCAGACCAGGCGCTGGAGGCTCTGCAGGTCGCCGTCCACCGCCCACACGGTCGCGTCTCGGTCGAGAAAAGGTAGGGAGAAGCGGCCGATCCCGCAGCCGACATCCATGACTCGGGACGCGTCCAGCGCTTCTGTCCAGTGGTGGAGGTAGAGGTCCCGCTCGGCGAGCTTGAGGTCGTGGACGGGGCTGTCCTCGTCGAGGAAGTCCATCCACTCCGGGTGGTCGTCCCATCCGCGCGCGGCGGCGTCCAGGTAGGCGTGGGCCGCGTCGCCTCCGCCGTCGAGCCAGGGGTCGTCGCAGGGGAGCTCGAAGGGCTCGCCCACCCAGTCCACGAGGTCGAAGCAGGGGACCGGACCAGGGGGCAGGGACGGGGTGGAGCCGTCCGGGAGGCGGGCGCGCTGCAGGCTCACGGGGCACCTTCGGTGGGCAGACCGACCGTTGCGAGATCGGCCGCGTACCCCGACCGTGTCTGGCGTGCTAGCCTCCGCCCGTCGACCCCCCAGGAGGTTTCATGCGCCGCTTCGTCCCGCTCCTTGCCACCGTCATCGCCTGCACCGGGCCTGCCCAGGTCGACGAGGCAGCCTGCGCGGACATCTGTGCGGGGAAGACCGGCGGGGCCTCGACGGACGGGGCCGGCAGCGGCGGTGGCCTCGTGTTGTCGGCGTTCGAAGAGCAGATCCTCGCGGACACCGTCAACGACATGCGCCAGGGCGTGCGCCCGTTCGACGAGAACAGCCTCGGCATCTGCCCCAAGGGTGACAACCCCCGGCGCTGCGACACCATGATGGGCGCAAACCCCGGGGAGCTGCCGGAGGGCGAGTACATCCTCTACGGCTCCTTCATGGTCCCCAACGTGGGCGAGCGGGGCACCTGGAAGGTGAAGAACGTCGTCGAGTGCGAGGTGACCCGCACCCTTCCCGACGGCACCGTCAAGACGGACACCCGCGACCCCTGGGAGCGCGAGTACGAGGTGGTCTACGCGGGTCAGGAGCGCGGCTACACCCTGTCGCCCCTGCGCCGGATCACGAGTCCGGGCAAGAACGGCGCCGAGTCCTGCACCTTCAAGATCATCGCCCCGCACCCGGACGGCGAGAAGGTGTTCGAGGGGAGCTGGAGCGTGCCGGCAGCCCCCGAATAGCGAGCCTGCAAGCCGAGTAGTTGCGCGGGTAGTTGCGCGGTTTTCTGCGGCCTACTGTACCGGGCCGACGATGATCGTGCCGTTGTTGCCGTCGCCGCTGTTGGCGAGGAGCACCCCGGTCACCGCACCGCCGACGATCAGCGCTCCCACACCGCCAGCGAGAATGGCTGTCGTGCGGCGGCCCTTCTGCGGAGGCGGCGGGGCGAGGGGCTTCGGGTCGAGCAGCAGGGACGCGAGGAGCGCATTGTCCGCCGGGTCGAGCGGGCCGGCCGTCGGCGACGTCGCGATGGTCGGCAGGGTGCCGTCGTCGGTCACGACCTGGAGCAGGCCGGGCAGGGCGTTGATCACCTCGTCCACGGAGTCACCCTGGTAGGGGACCTCGACCGCGTTGGAGAAGGCGTCTGCCGGCGGGGCGTAGAGCTGGACCGAGACCGTGCCGTCGTGGCCGCCGGCGACCAGGACGAGGTCGGTCTTCGTCTGCTGGCCGATGGCCTTGTACAGATCGGTCGTCGCGCGGATCCGGGCGAAGCGCACGTCTCCGGCGGGGGGGAGGCGCAACGCGCCAGGCTGCAGCTCGACGGTGCCCGAGGCGCCGGGCACGATCTGCACCTTCTTGTAGGCGGTGCCGCCGGACGGTGCGCGGGCGCGGATGTGGATCGTGCCCGCGGGGGCCGACTCCAGCTTGACCGGGGCGGGACCGAGGTTGCGGCCGTTGACGCTGATGGTCGCCTGCCCGGGGGCCTTGATGGTCATGCCACCGGTCTTCTTCTGCGCGCTCTCGCGGGCGGCGAGGTAGCTGCGGACGATGTTGGGCGGGATCCGAGCCGCGTCGGGCTGGCGCTCCGGGCTCAGGGCGACCGCCTCGGACCAGGACCTGGCGGCGTCGTCGGAACGGCCGATCTCCTCGTGGCAAGCTCCAAGATAGAGCAGGGCTTCCCACAGGTCGCGGCTGGCGTCGGCGGCGGACATGGCGTCGTTGAGGGACTCGACCGCCTGCTCGAGCACCGGGATGGCCTCTTCGGGCTGGGCCTGATCGTGCAGGGTGCGGCCGTCGTCGAGCAGCCGGCGCCCAGGGGACAGGTAGGCCTCGGCGAGGATGAGCTCCTCGCGACCGGAGATCACACGCGCTACGTCGTCGGGAGCCAGGACGCGGAAGCGCTTGCCGTCCTCCAGGGCGGCCGCGAGCTGGCGCACTGCGGCGCGCTGCTCGGCGTCATCCAGGGCATCGTCGTGCAATCCGACGACGGCGACCTGGGGCTGGTCCTTCGCCTCGGCGGTGGACATCGTGAGAGCGAAGAGGAAGGGAAGCACCATGCCGGGGGCTGCTCCGGTGAACGCAGGGATCGATCGCGTCACTCTACCAGGGGCTCGCAACGGTATGTGGAAGGCAACGCTCATCACCTGGACCGCGACGCTCGCGCTGTTGACGGGTACCGTCTCACTCGCGGCGTCCGAGGCCGAGATCCGCATGCGCGCTGGCGACGTTGCGGGGGCCTTGCCTCTGGCACGAGATGCCGCTCTTCGCGACCCTGCCTCGCTCGACGCGCAGGAGCTGTACATCGATCTCGGGCTCTCGCTCGGACTGCGCCACCACGTGGAGGCGATCTACCGCAAGCGTCTGGCGGACCATCCCGACAGCGCGGACGCCCACTACCTGATGGGTCGGGTGGTGACGTCGGCCGAAGAGGCCAAGGCCGAGTACGACAAGGCCCTCGAGCTCGACCCCAGCCACGCCCGCGCACCCATGGGGCTGGGGGCGGTGCAGCGAGCCCTCGGGGAGCTCGACGACGCGAAGCGCTCGTACCAGACGGCGCTGGAGCGGGATCCGAGCCTGGTCGAGGCCTGGACTGGACTGCAGGCCTCGCTCCTGCAGCAAGGCCACATCGGCGAGGCCCAGGCCGAGGCCCGCCGATTCCTGAAGGCCGTGCCCGACTCCCCCGAGCCCTACGTCGCCGTCGCGACCCTGGAGCGGGATCGGGCGGCGGACGTGCTCGCGGTCGGTGTGAAGCGCGTGCCCGATGATCCTCATCTGCGCGCGCTCTATGCGCGGACCCTGCTCGACGCCGGCAAGGCGGACGAGGCGGTGCGCCAGGCAGATGCCGCCCTCCGGGTGGCCCCGGGCTACGCCGAGGTGCAGTTCCTGCGAATGGTCGGCCGAGAGATGCAGCGGGGAACGCTGGATGTCGACGGGTGGACCTCGATGGTCCGCGCCAGGGACCTGCAGGATGCGACCGCAGCCCGGGCAGCCTGGGCGGGGATCACCCAGCGCCATCCCCGCAGTGCCCTGGGCTGGCTGGGTCTGGCCAAGGTGCTTGGTGCGACCGGAGATACGAACGGTGCCCTCGCCCCGCTGGCGACGGCCGCCCGCCTCGCGCCGGACGAGGTCGAGGTCCACGCCACCTACGGCATCGCGCTGAGTCAGGCGGGGCGGCCGTCCGAGGCGGTGCCGTGGCTGATGAAGGCGGTCTCCGGTCGCCCGCGGGACGCCTCGCTGATGGTCGCGCTGGTGCAGGCCTTGCTGGCGGACAAGCGCCCGGCGGAGGCGCGCACGCTGACGGTCAAGGCATACGAGGCCCATCCCCACGATCTGCGCGTGGCGCTGATCACGGCGCAGGTCCTGTCCGAGCAGGGGGATCCCAAGGGCGCCTACATCGCCCTGCGTGACGCCCTGCCCCGGATCCCGGATCCGAGGCTGGTCATCGCCCTCGCGGCGGCCGCTCGGGACGCGGGGAACTACGACGAGGCCGCCGACATCCTCGACCGGCTGGGCCGGACGCTGGACAACGACACCGCCCGCGATCTGGCCGTGCAGCTCCGCGCCGAGGCGAAGGCGCACGAGTGAGGGTGACCGCGGTCGCGCGAGGAGCGCGCGCGGCGTCCCGACCGGGAGGCGGAGCGTCCCGACCGAGCGGCGGAGCGTGCCACGCGAGGAGAACTCAGGTCACGGTCTGGCGTTGACCCGGGCATTTCCGCCGGCGGTGACGGTCACCTTCTCGGTGTGATCGAGGCCCAGATCCGGGTTCACGACTCGGATCTCGTGAGGGCCGGCCGGAAGCTCGAACTTCGTGGGCGCGGTCTTGGTCTGCTGCTTGCCATCGATGAACACGTTGCCCCAGCCACCGCCGATGATGCCGACCGTGACGGTCCCGGGGGAGGCCGCCGCCTTCTTGAGGGTGCGGTCGAAGCTGGTGCGCTGGCCGTTGCGCAGGCCACTGACCGAGCCGGTGGCGGGCTCGTACCCGTCCAGCACCAGCCTCACGCTTGCGGTCTCACCAGCGCTCCCGGTCCAGGTCATCGGCGTGCGGCCGACCGCGGAGCCATCCACGAACACGGTCGCGCCGGGCGGCGTCGACCCGAAGTCGACCCGAGGGCGAGTGACCGCGGCACTGGCGCCCCTACGCCGAGAGCCGGAGCTTCGGGAGGTGCCGGACGAGGTGATCTTCGGGGCCTCCTCCTCCTCGAGCTCCTCGTCGGTGCCGCTGCCCATGGGCACGGTCGAGCTGAGCGGCTCCACCGGGGGGAAGCTGTAGTCGATGACCGCCATCTTCTCCGAGGCCACCTGGACCAGCTGCTCGTATGCCTCGCGGCCAGGGATCTCGAAGCGCACGGTGTGCTCGCCGGCGTCGACGTTCTCTATGCGCAGGGTCGTGCCCTCGCCGCGCAGGGTGCCGTCGACGATGATGCGAGCGGCCGGGCTGACCTCGATGCCGAGCACGCCAGGTGCGGTCGCCGCGACTGGCTCGGGCCCGTTGTTGAGCATCGTGTACCCGCCGAGCGCGCCCGCGGCGCCGACCAGCAGGAACAGCACGACCGCCACGGCCACGAAGACCATGCCGCTTCCCCGGCGGTCGCTGCCGTCGTCGAGGGTGCGCTGGGGGTCGGTCCGCAGGGTGGCGGTGCTGTTGCCGTCCCACGTCTCCTCGGGCAGGGTGTCCCGCCACTCGGTAGCGAGGGCGCTACCCTCCTCGAGTCGGCGTACTTCCTCGACGATCTCGTCTCGGAACTGGTCCCGCAGCCAGGTCGCCATCTCCTTGTGCAGCTCGTCCGGGGGCTGCGGGAGGATGCGGCGCAGGGCCTGCTGGAGCTGGGCGGCGGACTGGAAGCGTTCCTCACGATCGCCGGAGAGGGCCTTGAGCACGAGGCGATCGACGTGGCCAGGGATCCGCGAGCTCACCTTCGAGGGCGGCTTGACGTCCGCGCGCTTGATCGCCTCGAGGGTGGCGATGTCGGACTCACCCTTGAAGAGGCGGCGGCCGGTCAGCATCTCGTACAGCAGGATGCCGACGCTGAAGAGGTCCGACCGGGCGTCGACCTCCTCTCCGCGGGCCTGCTCCGGGCTCATGTACTCGAACTTGCCCTTCAGCACCCCGTCGGCGGTGTTGTAGGTGTTCTGCTCGGCCTTGGCGATGCCGAAGTCGGCGATCTTCACGTCGCCGTCGTAGCTGACGAGGACGTTGGAGGGAGACATGTCGCGGTGCACGATGCCGTAGGGGTGACCGCGCAGGTCCGTCTTCTCGTGGGCGTAGGCCAGCCCCTTGCACGCCTCGTGGGCGACGTAGAGGGCGAACTCCATCGGCATGTAGACCTTGCGGCGGCCCAGCTTGCGCAGGATCGCCCGCACGTCCTTGCCGTCCACGCACTCCATGGCGATGTAGTAGTTGTCGAGCACGCGGCCGAAGTCGTAGACCCGCACGATGTTGGCGTGCTGCAGCGCTACCGAGACCTTGGCCTCGTCGACGAACATGTCGACGAAGTCCTCGTTCTCTGACAAGTGGCTCAAGATCCTCTTGATGACAATGAGGTTCTCGAAGCCGCCGTGGCCGAACGACTTGGCCTTGAAGATCTCGGCCATGCCGCCGGTGGCGATCTTGTCGACCAGGAAGTACTTGCCGAAGGCTTCAGGTTCGAAGCTCATGGGCACCTTCCGTCAAGGATTCCGGGGGAGGGGGGGACGTTACGACGGGCCTGTCGGCGTGTCAACGGAGTGTCTGAAGTGGAGTACCCGTTTGCGGACACCGAAAGTGGCGTCCATGCTCGGGGATCGCGCAGCTCTCGTGTGGCTGCACTGCTGGATCAGCCGTCCGTGTCACCGCCACCGTCTGGCGCGCCAGACCCCGGTTCGTTGAAGTACGCCCGGACGTCGTCGCAGTCCCATTCCTCGCGAATGACGTTTCCACTGTTGTATTCGCGGCAGATGGCGCGATCTCCCCGAGACGCTGCGCCGGCCTGGGCGTCCTTGCAGGCCTTGATGTCCTCGCGGTCCACGGGGATGTCGCACTCCTCTGCGTAGCGGGCCATGCGATCGCAGATCTGCTGGCAGCTGTTGTAGCAGCCGGAGAACAGTCCGAGGCCGACCGCGGTGATGAGGGCGATGTGGACGGGACGCATTCAGGCTCCTCTGGCCGGGACGGGGTCCTGGGCCGCGGAAGCATGGCACGCCCCCCCGGGTGGGTCAACGCCGTGATCGTCAGGATGACGTGATGCGGGGGGCCCGTCAGCGACCGAGTCCGAGCACATCTCGGAGGTCGTAGCGGCCGGGTGCGCGACCGTGGATCCACCGTGCAGCGCGGACCGCGCCATCGGCGAACGTGGCCCGGTGGATCGCCGAGTGGGACAGCTGGATCCGCTCGCCAGGGCCGACCAGCCACACCTCGTGCTCGCCGATGATGCCGCCACCGCGGATGGCGTGGTAGCCGATCTCTCGTTCGGGGCGCGGCCCGACCTGACCCTCGCGACCGTGCACAGCGACCTCGTCGTGGTTCCAGTCGCGTCCGGCAGCGGCGGACTGACCCAGGGCGAGTGCGGTGCCTGACGGCGCGTCGCGCTTGAACCGGTGGTGTGCCTCGACGATCTCCACGTCGTAGTCGGGTAGGGCCCGGGCGGCGCGCTCCACCAGATCGCGGAGCAGGGTGACGCCGGTGCTGAAGTTGGCCGCGACCAGCACCGGTCCGCGATGGGCCCGCTCGACCAGGGCGTCGAGGAGGTCGGGGCCGAGACCGGTCGTGCCGCTGACCAGGGGAATGTCGCCCGACAGGGGCAGGATCTGACCCAGGGCGTCCGGCGAGCTGAAGTCGATGATGACGTCACAGTCGGCCAGCGCATCCGCCGACGCCGAAGCGATCGGGACGCCGACCGCACCCGCCCCCGCGAGCACGCCCGCATCGGTGCCGATCGCCTGGGAGCCCGCCCGGGTCAGCGCCGCCACCAGCTTCAGGTCGTCCGCGCGTACCACCGCATCGATGACCAGCCGACCCATGCGGCCGGTCGCTCCGAGCACTGCGATGCGCACCATGCACCCTCCTCCGGGACCGCTGGCGGCACCCCTGCGGTCGGTCAGAACTTGATCCGCGCCAGGACCTGCCCGCCGAGCACGAAGCCGCGGAAGCCGTCCGGAGCGTTCTCGTTGTCAGTGTACGCGCGGTAGTAGCTGCCGGGGAGCGCGAGGGCGGCGGTGCCGACGACGTCGACGTCGTCCCGCGGCTGGTAGCGCAGGCCGAGGTTGAACTCGAGGCCGTACCCGGTGCGGGTCGTGTCCGGCACCTTGAAGGTCCGGGCTGCGGCGGCAGCAGCCTCGAGGCGCAGGTCCTCGGGCAGCGGGTACTCGGCGTGCACCCGCCCGAAGATGGCGTTCGAGATGCCGTTTCCGGTCAGCGTGCCGGACAGGTCGCGCCCGGTGGTGTCGGTGAACACCGGCATCGGCTGCTCGAACAGGATGATGCCCAGGTTGTAGTCGCGGTCGAAGGTGAAGGTGGTGATCGTGTCGTCGGTCGGGTCGCCGTCGCCCGATGCGAAGCCAGCCTCCACCCCCAGCTTGGGCTTGCCCAGCTCGAGCTCGGCGAACAGCACGCCGCCGAGGGCGCGCACACTGGCGTTGTCGGTGTCGCCGAGCTGGCCGCTGCCGAACCGGCCGACCACCTCGCCGCCGAAGTGCAGGTTGCCCTGTTCGAAGTCGCCGGCGAGGCTGCCGGTGGCCATGGTGAAGGGCTGCAGGTCACCGCCGGTGTCGTCGAAGCCGCCCGTGGCGCGCTTGAGCTGCGCGTTCAGGCCCACCTCGATGCGCTCGGTGCGGTAGGCGAAGGCCGCGGAGCCGCCGTAGATGTTCTGGGAGGTGGGGGAGACGAGGCCGTAGGAGTCGACCTCACCCGCGGCGCGCACGAAGATGCGGCCCTCGTCGAAGGCGCGCTCCCACTGCACGCGATCGATGCTGTCGCCGAAGTCGGCGTTCAGGCCGAGGCCGTCGTTCTGCCAGATCCCGACGCCCCACTGGAGGGGAACGCGACCGAAGCGGAAGGTGCCCGCCTGCCCATGGATCTCGCCGTACACGCGCCAGAGCGAGAAGTCGGGCATGCCGCGGGGCAGGCCGTCGGACAGGGTCGAGGTCGGGCTGCGCAGGTCGTCGGTGAAGACGAGGGGCAGGCTGCCGTCCGTGCTGGACAGGGGCAGGGTCGGGTCGGGCTCGGCGTAGGGGCGCTGGCCCCAGGTCACGCCGTCGAGTCCACGAAACTCGGTGTAGATCGCCACCTTGTCGGAGATCACGAAGCGCGGGGCGAGCCAGAGGCGGTGCTGGACCCAGGCCCGGGTGGGCTCGGCGCCTTCGAGGTCCGGATCGATCGTCAGGGACGAGAACATCCGGGCGCGGGCTCGGTAGAAGCCCTCGAACTGGACCTCGACCGCGTGGGCAGGCGTGGCCAGGGACACCGCGCCGACGAGGCCGATGACTGCGGCCAGAGTGGACGAGGTGAGGGAGCGCTGGGTGGACGGTCGGGCCAAGGCGGGCCTCCTGAGCGGGACGGCAACGGGCCCGTGGACGACGAGCCAGACCGGCGCGGGGCGTAGCATGGGGTCTCGTGGGGCGGCAACCCAGGGCGACGAACGGAAACGATCCTCGGCCAGCCGTGGCGTTCGCCGGACCCTCGGACGTGTTCGGGCGGCCGACCCACGTTAACGGGCGGGGCTCTTCCTCGAGAGGTGTGTGGTGCGAGCGAGTCTGCTGCTGTCCGTCGTCCCTTCGCTCGTGCTGCTGGCCGCGTGCTCCCCGCGCCCGGGTGAGCTCGTCGCCGGCTCCGGCCAGGCTCGCCTGCACGCCCCCGTCGGCATCGGCACGGCCGGCTTCGGCCCCTTCGGCGTGAGCGCGGATCCCTCGCCGTTCGCCGACATCTTCCCCGCGACCCGCGCCATCCACGGCCATCCCGACGTCAAGGCGGTCGCCCTGTCCCGCGGCGAGGGCTTCGAGGCGATCCTGGTACGGGTCGACATGGTCGCCGCGTTCCCCGGCCTGCGCGCCGCCGTCCTCGACGAGCTCGAGTCCCGCCGCGGGCGCCGCTTCGACGACGCCCTCGTGCTCGCCGCGACCCACACCCACGGCGGACCGGGTCGGGTCATCGACGGGGCCGGCCCCTACGACTTCATCGCCGATGTCTTCCTCCCCGAGCACTACGAGCGCACCGTCGGTGCCATCGCCGATGCGGTGGAGCAGGCCCTCGACGGCGCCGGCCCAGCTCGGGTCGGCCACGTGATCACCACCTCCGCTGGCCACTCCGACCGGCGCTGCGAGGACGGCCAGGACTTCACCGACGACCAGCTCACCGTGCTGGCCATCGAGGTGGACGGCCGGCTCGACAGCGTGGTCCTCGGCTACGCCGTGCACGGCACGACCGTCGGCATCGACGAGCTCACCCTGACCGGCGACGTGAGCGGCGCCATCGAGGACCGGGTCGAGGCGTCGTTCGACGAGCCGGTCATGGTCGCGATGTTCAACGGCTGGGGCGGCGACATGAGCCCCTCGGCACCCGAGTGGACCCCGCGAGAGGGCGCCAGCGAGATGCCCGGGGCCTGGGCACGGCAGGACGCGATCGCGTCGGCGCTGGCGGGCGCGGTCGACGCGGTCATCGGGGACGTGCCCTACCAGGAGGAGCCCGACATCGTGCTTCGAAGCCGCAATGTGCCCATCGATCGCCAGGTGCTCGGCTACAGCGGCAACGAGTTCCCCTACCCGTGGGGCGCCGTGTTCTGCGGGCTCGGCCGCGAGTTCGACTGCGACACCTCCACCGACGAGTCCGACCTGGCCGACGCCTGCACCGCCTTCCAGGAGGACTGGCCCGCGCCGGCGGTCGCCACGATCACCGGCGGGCACATCGGCGGGCTGGCGGTCGCGACCTTCCCTGGAGAGCCGGTCACCGCGCTGGGCGTCGACGTGGTCAGGGCGCTCGGCGAGGCGGGCAGCGAGGACGTGTTCTTCGTCGGCTACGCCCAGGACTACACCGGCTACGCCCTGTACGAGGACGACTGGTGGCAGGGCGGGTACGAGGCGACCGGCACCATGTGGGGTCCGAAGCAGGGCGACTACCTGACCGAGCGGGTCATCGCAGTGTGGAACGACGTCGAGGCCGGCGCGGACGAGCCCGAGGACCAGCCCGCCATCTACCCGCCCCCCGAGGTCGGCGACTACACCCCGTACGAGGCCGAGTCCGCTGTGCTGGCCGCCACGATCGTGGCCGACGTCGAGGCCAGCTACCCGACCAGCGGCACCGTCACCTGGACGTTCCGCGGCCTCGACCCCTGGCTCGGCGCTCCGCGAGTCGTGCTCCAGACCGCGTCCGGGGAGGACGTGCTCCACGGTGGCCGCGCGGTGGACTCCGACGGCTACGCGATGGGCGTCGAGCTGGACGTCGAGCCCGGCTACCGCGAGGACGCGCCCGAGGGGCGGGAGTTCCGGTGGACCATCACCCTGCCGGTGACCCGTCCCCTCCCAGGCATGGCGCCGGACATCCGTGGAGAGCATCGGTTGAAGGCCGTGCTTCCCGATGGGAGCGAGGTCGTGAGCGGGACCTTCACGGTCGCCGAGTAGGGCCGACGCCGGGGGGCAGATCCTCGGGGCACTCGCCGAGGACCAGCTCGCCGCCGGCTTCGTGGCGCGCAATGGCCCGCTGGGCGCGTCCCCACGCCAGCTGGTGGAAGCCGGAGGGCACGGTGGAGCGGGTCGTGGCCTCGCGGGCGCGCTCGAAGGCGG
>MDTC01132492.1_pt1 | contig 19785 bp, 1 predicted proteins | sample 811181 | NCBI WGS metagenome assembly MDTC01 (sample SAMN05326644, study PRJNA326480) | marine metagenome | isolation source: seawater | place: Pacific Ocean: North | collected 2011 | reverse complement strand
GCTTTTTCCTTGTAATATCCTGTAAGTAAAACTTTGCTGTATTGGTTGATTGAAAGTTCGTGAAAATTGTTTTTTGCTCGCAATTCTCGAATCATTTTTTGTTGGTTTAAATTCCAAAAATTAACGATTCCATTTTCACTCCAAGTCATCAATATTTCGGGTGAATAATACATTGATTTTACAAAGTGACTAGAGTACTCATTTTCAATTTCGAAATCTGTCTTTTTTTCGTTGTTTAAATCGATTATTTTTATCGAATTATTATCTGTAATTACGAGTTTATTATTTGTTTTATTTAACCTTGCATCATATATTGGTAAAGGGTTTTTGTAAAATATGGAGTCTTTTTCAGGATAGAAAAAATCTTTGTGAAAGATGGTTCCATTTTCATCCCCAACTAATACGGAATTTTCATCGTAAAAAATAGCAAAACTTGGGGTGTTTTTAATGTCAAAATTAACGAGTGTATCTTGACCAGAAAAACTCCAAATTTTAACTTTTTTATCATCGTTAGAAAAGGTTAAAAAGTACTCTCCATTTTCTGAAAATTCAATTCTGTTAATTTTCCCAAAATGTGCTTTTATTGAACTGATTAATGCTTGGTTTGGAATATCCCAGTAATTTATGTATCCAGAAAAGTCTCCACTCAGTAGAATTTCATCTTGTGGTGTAAAGGTTATTATTTCAGATTTTTGACTGTTACCAACAAATGATTTTATGAGTTCAACTTCCTGAGCTTTAGAGCTAAAGAATGTTGCTATGAATATCAAGATTAGTATTTTGATTTCTTTTTTCAAATTTTAGTTTTGAGCTCGCTAAGCTAATACTTTTTGCAAATTATTTTGTAATTATTTTTAGTCCAAATTGAGGTGTAATATTACATATTAAAATTTAAATACTTATATTAATAAATCAATATCTATTTTTTTAGTGCATTTTTGGGATAAATTCCTTATATTAGCAGATTAGTAAAATAATTATTATCCCCCGTTATGAAAAGGATTAATTGGTGCCATTTGCTTTTGATTGTTTTGGGTTTTTTTATTGACTCAGAATCAGGCTTGTACGCTCAAAGTTCTATAGATTTTTCATTTGAAAAGACAGGTCCAAATCATTCTGTTTTGGTTTTGCCAGTGTGGCATCCTGTTATTAAAGAATTACAAGAGCTAGATTCATTACCTGCTGAAATGGTTTTGGGCTTTGATGGTGATTCGTTAGAGTCTGGTGATAAAGTAGGTGTTTTTTATCTTGATAATCAGGAAAATTACAAGTGCGCAGGCTCTTTAGAATGGAAATCTAATGATTTTAACATGCTACCAGTTTGGGGTCAGTATCCTCCAGGAGCAGATAATGGCATGGAAATTGGGGAAAGAATGATATGGATAGCTCAAAAAAAAGATAATTCCATTTATCAAATTGAAGCTACTTATCAAAAGCCTTTAATGGCAATCTATCTTAAAGATGGCGCGTCAGCTGTTTTAGGTATGAAGCTTTCAAAGCGGAAAGACCTTAAGCCATTAAGTTCCTTGAAAAAGTAAAAGACCTTATTCAAATATTTATACGTTTGACTATGAAAAAAAATATACTCTACCTCCTCTTGTTAACTGTGATTTGCTCAACTCGGCAAGTCTCTGCTCAGTGTGAGTTGCCTCAACCTTTCATTGGAAATACTGGTGGAAATATGATAGTGTTTTTTACTTCAAACGCTATTGGTGCCCTTCCAATTTCCTCAGATTCTCCTTTCATTGTTGCTATATCTCCAAGTGGGTTAATCGTTGGTAGTGCATCTGTCGCTTCAACTGATTTAATAAATGGTCAGCAATCTGTTGCAATTTGGGGAGATGATACTTCTACTCCTGAAACAGATGGACTATTAGCAGGTGATGTTGCAACTTTTCAATTAGTAGACGGAAATTCGTTATTTGATTTAGATTTAAGTTTTGCTGGTTCGAATTCATACTCAAATAATGGTACAGTCCCCGTAATCTCCGCAAGTGCAACTCTTAATTGCATAGATGAATCTATAGTATCAAATTGTAATCTATGGTTTAGTCATACTCAGATTTCATTATCAGATGCAAATATTTCTGTGATCTTGGGTCCTGATTTTACTTCATCACTTGGTGTCGAAAATCCTACCCTATCGCCAGATATGTTTGAAGCACCAGTAAATACAGGTGCAAATATGACAGTTGGTATAAATTCAACTAATTTTGATTCTTATGTTGGTGGTCAAATCGGTGCATTTTATGATCTAAATGGAGATGGATCTCTTCAGTGTGTAGGTGTTGAGTCTATCTTAACAGGTTTCTTTGGTCTAGCTTTGTGGGGGGATGATCCTTCCACTCCAGACACTGACGGTTTACCTGCTGATGCTGTTCCAGAATTTGCTGTTTTGCATGAAGGTGAAATTATATTTGTAGATGAAGTCCCAGAGTTCTCAGGTTATGTAACAAATGGTATTACAACTATTTCAGAAGTCAATTTATCTACTTCTTTACCTTATGTTGTTGCAGTAAATCAAGATAACTTAGTTGTTGGTTCTGTTGAAGTTACTAGTGGATCTGAAAGCGAATTGTTTATTTACCCTGATGATTCAACAACTACTGATATAGATGGTGCTGAATCTGGAGAAATTATATCACTTTATTTTGTACAAGATAGTGTGATTTATTCTTTAGAATCGTCCATTACATTCCAAAATGGTGAAATTGAAGATATTAGTCAAGCTGATAATCCTTCTCCATATTGTTTTGGTATTGAACCATACGGTTGTATGGATTTAAATGCATTAAATTATAATCCAGATGCTAATACTGATGATGGTTCTTGTGAAGATGTAGTTGAAGGTTGTATTGATGAATTTGCATTTAATTTTTCTCCTAATGCAAATACAGATAATGGAACTTGCATTCCTGTAGTCAATGGTTGTACAGATAATGGCTCTGAAATTAGTGGTTCTGGTCAAGTAAATGATTTTGATGGTGATGGCCTAACTGCTTTTAACTATAACCCAGATGCTAATATTGATGATGGATCCTGTATTTCTGTCGAAACAGGTTGTATTGATGAATCTGCATTTAATTTTTCTCCTACTTCTAACACAGATGATGGAACATGCATTTCTGTTGTTAATGGTTGTATAGATAATGGTTCTGAAATTAATGGGGCAGGTCAAGTAAATGATTTCGATGGTGACGGCCTAGCAGCTTTTAACTATAATCCATTAGCGAATACTGATGATGGTTCTTGTACTCCAATTGAAACTGGTTGTATGAATGAAAATGCTTGTAACTATAACTTTACAGCAAATACTGACACAAATAATGATATATGTATTTATTCAACAGATTTAGATGAGTGTGCGTCTTGTTCAGGTGAGCAAGATGGAACAGGAGTTATAGTTGATAATGACGATGACAACGATCAAGTATGTAATGCTAACGAGGTTACTGGCTGTACTGATCAAACAGCATGCAACTATGATGCTACTCCGACTACTGATACAAATAATGAACTATGTATTTATTCAATAGATTTAAATGAGTGTGCTTCTTGTTCAGGAGAGCAAGATGGAACAGGAGTTATAGTTGATAATGACGATGATAACGATCAAGTATGTAATGATGACGAGGTCGCTGGTTGTACTGACTCTCTTGCATGTGGGGATTCCTTCGATCCACTTGCAACGGATGATGATGGTACATGTTTGTCTTTTGACGACTGTGGAGTATGTGATGGAAATAATGATTGTGCTATCTTTATTCAAGATGAGATTCAAATTACTGTTGATGAGACTCTAGTTTCAGATCAACAAGCCTTCTCTGAAAATTTTGAAAATTTAATGGAAACGCAATTGGGCTTAACAGAAGGTTCTGTAGTTGTTTTGAGTGTTAATATTGATGGAAGCAATACTTTTGAAGGAAGTAATCGTGGAGTGGTAAATGTTATAGTCGATTATACAATTACTATCACCGAAGAAGAACTTTCAGTATCAAATTTCGATCCTAATTTATCTTTTGAAGAAATTGAAGATCAAATTAATTTGAATATCGTTTCTATTGAGACTGGACCAGTATTCTCAAATTTAGTTTTTATCGAAGGTTGTACTGATTCTTTATCCTGTAATTTTAATATTCAAGCTAATATTGATGACTTTAATTGTATAAATAAAATTAGTGTAGAGTGTGACGAATGTTCAGGTGAGCAAGATGGAACTGGGGTTCTTATCCAATATGATCTAGATGGAGATGGAATTTGCGCTTCTCTTGAGATAGAGGGTTGTACTGATAATGGTTTATCTATAAATGGTTTTAATCAAGTAAATGATTTAGATGGTGATGGTATTCCAGCAGTAAATTATGATCCTGATGCGACTGATGATGATGGGTCGTGTATTACTCAAGTTTTAGGATGTACAAATCCTGACTATTTAGAATATTGGTCTTACGATCCTGATTTGGATTCTGAAACTCCTTCAGCTTCTGTCACTAATTTAGACCCTATCCCTAATACCAATGATGGTTCTTGTAAAAACCTCATTATATATGGTTGTATGGATTTAAATTCATTTAATTATGTTGATTCGGCGAATGTGGATATTCCTGATGGTGCTGAAGGAGCTTGTATTCCTTATTCAGAGGGTTGTTCAAATCCTAATGCATGTAATTTTACCTCAGGTGTTATCAATGTAATTTCTTTATGTGATTTTCCACCTATTAATTATTTCTGTGATTATTTGGATGGTGATGAAGGAGATTATATTATTTCATGTATTAATGATATAGATGGTGATGGCATTTGTGATGAGAATGAAATAGAAGGATGTATTACAAATTCTTTTGCTTGTAATTATAATTTAGATGCAACTGATATTGTTCCATGTGAATTTCCAAATCAATTTTATGACTGTAGTAATGTATGTATAAATGATATTGATAGTGATGGAATTTGTGATGAAAACGAAATACCAGGATGCACAGATGAATTAGCATGTAATTTTGATTCTAATTCAACTGATGACGATGGTTCATGTTTAAATTCTGAACAATATTATGATTGTGATGGTCTATGTTTGAATGATTCTAATGGAAACGGTACATGTGATGAACTTGAAATACTTGGTTGTATGTCTAATTGGGCTGATAATTATATAGACAATGCTACCACTGATGATGGATCATGTTTCTTGTTAGGGTGTAATGACCCAAATTATATTGAGTTTGATATAAATGTAACCCAAAGTAATGGTTCTTGTTCTGAATTAGTTGTTCTTGGTTGCATGGATATAATAGCATGTAATTTTAATAATCAGTCAAATGTATCTGATGGTTCATGCTCTTACCCAGAATTATACCAAGATTGTCAAGGTTCATGTATAAATGGTGTAGATCTTCAAGGTAATTGTATTGAGGTCATTATAGAAGGATGTTTAGATGAAATTGCATGTAATTATGACTCACTTGCAAATACTGATACTAGTCCTTCATCTTGTTTTTATTTTACTGAATACAGAGATTGTAATGGTGATTGTTATTTTGATGAGGATAATGACGGTATTTGCGATCAGCAAGAAATATTTGGATGTATTGATGTCAATGCCTGTAATTATAATGAAGCAGCAACCGAAACTAGTAGATGTTTGTATCCGGTAGAGGTGTATCTTGATTGTGAAAATGAATGTATTAATGATTCGGATGGCGATGGTTACTGTGATGAGGTTGACGTTCCTTCTTGCAATGATGAACTAGCAGATAATTATGAGCCATTTACTTCAGAAATTGATAACAGCTTGTGTGTGTATCCATCTGGATGTACAAACCCTGATGCAGTCAATTATAATCCAGCTTCAACTCAAGACGATGGTTCTTGTATTTTCGAAATCTTAGGTTGTACCGATGTATTATATTTGGAATATGATCCTGCGTCTAATGTTAATAATCCTGAATTGTGCGTCAATTTAGTTAATGAGGGTTGTATGAATGAAAATGCGAGCAATTATGATCCACAAGCAAATTTTAATACATACGAATGTGAATTTGAGACTGTATATGGGTGTATGAGTCCTGATTTCTTGGAATATAATCCTCTTGCAATAGAAGATTCTATTCCAACATTATGTCAAGAAATAATTGTTAAAGGTTGTACAAATCCGAACTTTTTAGACTACGATCCTTCAGCTAATGTGGATAATGGAACATGTCAAAGCTTAGAGTATGTCGGTTGTGCAGATTCAACATATCAAGAATATGACCCATTATTTACGGTCAATGATCAAGATTTGTGTTTGACTCCACATATATATGGTTGTACGAGTCCACTTTCACAAGGTGGATTATATAATTCATTAGCAACAGTTGACGATGGGAGTTGTATTTTGATAGGATGTTCAAATCCTATTTATGCTGAATATTATACTCAGGGTTTTATTCCTAACAATTCAGATGATGCTGTAATATTACAATCTTTCGATGCTTTATTTTGTAATGAACTTGCGGTGTTTGGTTGTGTAAATGACTACGCTAATAATTATAATCCTGAAGCTAATGTATCTACTGATGATTGTGAATATGGCGAGTCAGATAATTCTGATTACTATGATTTTACTTTCGAATCGACAGAGACAAGTATGTCAATCATATTGCCTTATTTTCTGCCATCAAATTCTTTGAGTGTTAGTAATGTTGAATTTACAGGCGATGTAACTGAGCCATTTGAATTAGGGAGCACTTTTGGGGTATTTTACAGAGATCATAATTTACAGTTGATGTGTGGTGGTTCTTCAGAGTGGAGTGATACAACTAATTATGTTAGTGCATTCGCTGATGATGTCTATACTGAAACTAAAAAAGATGGGTTTTATGATGGTGATGTTTTAGAGTGGTATTTAGTTACACCATCTGGATTATTGTATGGATTGAATGTAGAAATGGTAGGTGTAGGAAGTAATACTTTTAGTGGAGGGGGCTTTCTAGTTGTAGATGAAATTGAATCACAATTTATTAAACAAATTAATGTGCCTGGATGTATGGATTCTTTGTATTTACAATACAATCCGTATGCAAATGTTTTCGAGGATTTCATCCTAAATTATTCTCATATAGATTCAATTCCTGGTTTAATTGATGGTAGTGATAATATAGATGATGATTGTATCAATGCTCGGCAGATTGGATGTATGGATCCTACAGCCTTCAATTACAGACCTAACGCTACTGAAGATGATGGTTCATGTTATCCTATTATTTATGGATGTATTGATCAATCTGCTTTCAACTATGTTCAACCAATTGGAAATGTATTTGTTGACCCAAATACAAATGTTTCAGATGGAGAACCAGGTTCATGTTTCCCGATTATCGAAGGGTGTAAAGATGACAATTCAGCCTTTAACTACATTCCATTAATTGGGGATCCTCAAAAAGATGTGAATACAAATATTCCAAACGGTGAATCTGGTGCATGTTACTCTATTGTTGAGGGATGTAATGATTTTTCAGCATTTAATTATAATGATTATGATGGCGATGGTTTAGCTAACGACATAACTGGGATTGATAGTATAGATATTAATACAGATGATGGCTCATGTATACCTAAGGTATATGGATGTATGTCCGAAGGTTATTCTAATTTTAACCCCTTAGCCAACATAGATACTGAGGTTTGTTACCCTATCATTAGCGGATGTATAGAAGATGATGCCGCTCTAAATTATATTGAAGTTACAGGGAATCCATACCAAGATGTGAATGATTTTGTTCCTTGTGTTTTCGAATTGCCTGGATGTATGGACTCTTTGGCATATAATTTTAATTCTCTTGCCACATCGAATGATAACTCTTGTATTTCAAGAGTTTATGGATGTGTCGATGAAAGTGCTTTCAATTTTGATGTTGATGCGAATACTGACGATGGTTCATGTTATCCAATTATCTATGGTTGTATGGATGAATCTGCATTTAATTTCAATAACCACGGTTCAGATAAATTTATCGGATATGATTTAACGGATGAGTTTACTAACGTTAACACTGAAGACAGTTCTTGTATTCCTATAAATGAGGGTTGTTTGGATGTAAATGCATATAACTTTAATGATTTTGATTTAGATGGCGAATCAAATATTGATGAGAACTCATATGATCCATATCAAAAAATAAATAGCCACCGTCAGTCCGATTGTTTTTACAGACCAGGTTGTACAGATCAAAATTATGCTCAGTATTGGAATTATTCAATAGAATATAATCTTGATAGAATAGTTTACCCTGATTCAATGATCAATTTTGATGAGAGTTGTATAGATATTGCTGAATACTTCTGTGATGACCCTACATTTGTTGAACACTATATTGTAGAAAATAATTTTATTTCTACATATATCATGAGTACTAATGATGCATTGGTTCCTAAGCAAACAGAATGTATTAATGTTAGAATCGATTATTGTGACGATAGTAATTACGAAGGGTATTATTTCACTGATAATATTCTTGGTGGTTCAGATATTGATCAAGGTGCAAATTTCCCTATCTCACCTGCAGCACAATTCTATTCTCAAGGAAACGATTTGAATCCAGAGGATGCTCAATCATTATGTGGTAATCCTGTTAGTTTTTATTGTAATAATTCAAGTTTTACGGGTTATTTTGCTAGTGATAATTCATCATTGACAATGAAAGATAATGTTGGTGGTAATATTATTGATGACAGCCTTTGTGGAGAAATACCTGTTGAACTTTACTGTTCTGACTCCTCTTATGTTGGATATTATAATACCAATACAGATGGTATTCATGATTATGCTCTTGAATATAAAACTGGAAATATTGATGATCAATTTACTTGTGGTGATTTGGTTGATAAATATTGTAATGATCCATTGTATCAAGGATACTATTCTACAAATACAGTTGAGAATCCATATGTAGGAAATTTGCTACACAATGAAGAAGTTTGTGGAGAGTTGGCAACTTTTTATTGTGGTGATCCAGAGTATTCAGGATATTATCTTGAATATGATGTCGATGGTCAAATTGCATCTGGGTCACATATTGATAATTCTACTGAATATTGTAAAGAACCTATTGAAACGTATTGTAGTGATTCAACATATTTTGAATACTATATTGATTATTCGGAAAGTTTTGATCCTTATATAGGTAATGTTAAAGATGATAGTGAGTGTCAGTCACTTATTTATCCAGGGTGTATGGATGAGACGATGTTTAACTATGATGCTGGTGCAAATGTTAATCACTCTTCTGTCGATGATAGAATGAATCCATGTTACCCTATTGTTTATGGTTGCCTTGATGAAAGTGCTGCTAATTTTAATAACTATTATTCTTCCCTAAATACTAATCCTCAAACAGGCTTACCATATGATTTGGGAGATCTTAATCTTTTAACTTATGGAGCTAATGTTGGGCAAGATTCTGTTTTTACTAATTATTACAACAATAATATTGGTAATGGAATTAATGTCAACACACCGCTACCTGAAAACACAGGTTCTTTGTATTCAGGAGGATGTATTCCTTATGTTGGAGGTTGTCTAGATCAAACGGCATTAAATTATAATGACTGGTTTCCAGAAGCAACTGATACTACTGATTATGGGGATGGTTTAGCAGATAATTGGAATTACAATAATCCTTGGCTAAATATTAACACTGATGATGGCTCATGTATACCATTAGTCCCTGGGTGTACGGATTTAATTGCTTGTAATTATATTGAAGAAGCTAATATTAATGATGGAACATGTGTTTTCCCTGAAGCGTTTTATGGATGTGATGGAGCATGTGTAAATGATACTGATGAAGATGGTATATGTGATGAGTTAGAAATACTAGGTTGTACAGATAATGGACTTTTAGACAATGATTTCGATAATGATCAATTGGCAGCATTAAATTATAATCCTTTAGCAACAGACGATGATGGTTTATGTATTACCATTATCGAAGGGTGTATGGAAGAAGGAAATTATAATTATGATCCAGAAGCTAATTTTTCTGGAATTTGTGTTCCTTTTGTTCAAGGATGTGCTGACTCCACAAAGTTTAACTACGATCCAACTGTCAATGATACTGTAAATATTTTATGTTATGATATTGTTTATGGATGTATGATTGAAGTTGCATTCAATTTCAATAATTACGGGATAAATAAACTAGAAGGTCAAGAATTATCAGGAATTGATGGTTTAGATGTTAATACTAGTGATGACTCTTGTATTCCATACATATTAGGTTGTTTAGATTCTTTAGCAGTAAATTATATTGAGCCAATTGGTGATCCTTTTGTTGATGTTAATACTAATAATGGTTCTTGTATTGAGTATGAAGTAGGATGTACTGATCCAACTGCTGCTAATTATAACTTTAATGCTATTTCTGATGATGGTAGTTGTCGATACCAAGGATGTTTAGACCCTGGAGCATTTAATTATAATCCTGATTTTGATACTTCGTGTAGTGATTGTTGTATTTTATCTGTTACAGGATGTATGAATGAAACTGCATTTAATTATGATCCAACAGCTAATATCCCTTCATTTTGTATTGATGTTGTTTTGGGTTGTATGGATAATGGACTTCAGGAAAATGGTTTAGGTCAAGTTAATGATGCAGATGGTGATGGACTTTCAGCGCTTAATTATAAGCCAAATGCAAACACCCCTTCTGATGATTGTATTACTAAAGTGTTTGGATGTTCAAATCCAGAAGCAATTGGTTACAATGAAGAAGCTAATGTAGATGATGGTTCATGTATTATACCTGTTGCAGGTTGTACAGATTCCTTTGCTGTTAATTATGAGCCTTTTGCGAACCAGTTGGATGCCTCATGTCTGTATTTGGGTTGTACCGATCAGTCTTCTGCAAATTGGAATTCACAAGCAAATATTGATGATGGTTCCTGTATTGCTTCAATTATAGGATGTACAGATTCTACTGCTTTAAATTATAATCCATTAGCAACTATTGATAATGGCAACACATGTATTGCTATCATAAATGGTTGCACCAATCCTTTGGCATATAATTTTAGTCCATCTGCAAACATTGATGATGGCCAGTGCGAAGCAATTATTCGTGGTTGTACTGATCCTTCCAAACTAAATTATAATCCAGATGCTAATACAGATATTTCTGAAGGTGAACCTGGTGCGTGTATATCAATTGTAGTAGGATGTATGTATAGTGGAGCAATGAATTATGATCCAACAGCAACTATTGATTCATCTCCAACTTCATGTGTTCTTGAGGTTTTAGGATGTACGGATGCTGCTGCAATAAACTTTAATCAATATGCAACGGTCAATAACAATACATGTGTTTATATTGAACCTATTCCGGGTTGTATGAATCAATTAGCATGTAATTATGACTTAAATGCTACTGTTCCAAATGGAACCTGTGAGCCTTGTAAATATGGTTGTAATGATCCTACTGCTTTAAATTATGATCAAGATGTTGATTCATTGGTTGAAGGTTCATGTATTTTACCTGAATATGGATGTTTAAGTCCCTTATATCTTGAATTTGAGCCCTTAGCAAATATAGATAGTGTTCCAAGTCTTTGTTCTTCTATAGTTGTATATGGATGTATGGACTCTGAAGCTGCAAACTATAATGAAGCTGCTAATATAAACGCAATATCGGATGATAATCCTGAAGATCCATGTATTGAGGTTGTTTATGGATGTACAATTCAAGGTATGTTATGTTTTGATCCAAATGCAAACACTTTAGATCCTGAATCGTGTTTTAATTGCCCTGATTTAAGATCTACAAGATCTCGCTCAGATACTATCATATATTGTTCTAATGAGCTTGCTGATAATTATAATATCTTTTTTGATTCAGAAAATGATTTGTGGCCATTTAGTCAATTTAATCCTGCTAATACTCAAAGTAACTTTGATTGTACCAATGATACTTTAGGATATGATATATTTTGTACTGATGGAGATCAAGGTCACTATGCTTTAAAAGATGAGGACTGTGAATATGTTGAGGGATGTACCGATAATGGTTTAAGTCAAAATCACGCTGGTGAATTTAATGATATTGATGAAGATGGTCTTCCTGCTTTTAACTATAATGACGAAGCAGTAATAGATGATGGTTCATGTAAAACAATCATGGTTGGTTGTATGGATACTACTTTTCTTGAATATGATTCTCAGGTCAATATACCAAGTTCTACTTATTGTCTTACACCAAAAATATACGGTTGTACTGATGTAAATAAATTCGGATTCAATCCTAGTGCTAATACTGATGATGGAAGTTGTGAAGATTTTGAACCTGGTTGTTTAAATGATCAATATCTTGAATTCGAAACATATTATAATACTGGAGATGAAAGTGTGTATTGTATTACTCCTGTAGTTTTAGGTTGTACAGACACAGATTATTTAGAATATTGGGTTTATGATCTAGAATCATTTTCAATCCAATCTGTTGATCCAATAGATTCAATTCCTAACACAAATGACGGAAGTTGTTTTGAACTTGTTCAATTAGGTTGTGCTGATTCTACCTATCTTGAATATTGGAATTATTCTAATAACACCATAACACCTAAAGATGTTGTTGCTAATGTTAATGATGGTTCATGCTCCAATCTTATATCAGAAGGTTGTAAAGATTTCCTTTTTGTAGAATACAGTTCAGATAATAATGTATCAGATCAGTCTCAATGTATTACGCCAATTGTACCTGGTTGTACAAATGATCAATATCTTGAATATGATGTATCCCATAACATAGGAGAAGACAATGTTTATTGTTTAACGCTTATTATACTAGGTTGTACAAATGCAAATGCTCAGAATTACAATGATTATGATAATGATGGAATTGCAAATGAACTTACTGGTGATTCTAATATAGATATAAATACAGATGACGGAAGTTGTGTTGGTCTTTCAGGTTGTACAGATGTCAGTGCAGATAATTACGACTCAAATGCAGCTGTTGATGATGGTAGTTGCGAGTACTGGGGTTGTACAAATGAAAATGCTGCTAATTATGACGCAGCTGCTACTGAGAATATTACCAGCGCAGAAGATTCATCTAGCCCCTGTATTGTACTGGGATGTACTGATTCTTCAGCATTAAATTATAATGACCTTGATGGAGACGCAGTTGCTGACTCTCTTACTGCAATTGACGGATTTGATGTAAATATAGATGATGGTTCTTGTATTTATGAATATGTATACGGTTGTATGGATCCTGATGCTTCTAATTATAATGCTTTAGCTACTTTAAATCAGTTTAGTGAAGTAGATGATTCAGATCCTTGTATTCCATATGTCTATGGATGTAAAGATGACTCATTTGTTGAATACTATGACTTTGTTTTCAGTAATGAATTACAGTACGAAATTTCTGGTCCAGTTAATATTCCAAATCAAGATACAGACCCTTCTTCGTGTCTAACATCTATTATAGAAGGTTGTACTGATGCATCTTTCTTACAATATGTGGATTCCGCAAATGTATATAATGCTTCTGCATGTATTGATTCATTAGTTGTAGGTTGTCAAGTAGAGACTTATCTGGAGTATAATCCAGAGGCTAATTTTGGTGATGAAAATACTTATTGCCTTAATATAAAGGTGATAGGATGTATGAATCCTAATTATTTTGAATACAGTTCAGATAATAATGTTTCTGATAATTTACAGTGTTTAAGTTTAATAGTTGATGGTTGTACTGATAATACTGCATTTAATTATAATGAGCTTGCAAATGCTAATGATGGTTCCTGTATTGCTATTGTTAATGGGTGTACTGATAATGGATTTGGGCTAAATGGCTCAGGTCAAGTAGATGATATTGACGGAGATGGCTTACCAGCGTTTAATTATGATTCTTTAGCAAATACAGATGATGGTTCTTGTGAAGCTATTGTGGAGGGTTGTACTGATGCTAATTTTATAGAGCATTGGATTTGGGATGAAGTTAATTTTACAATCACAGCATTAGATCCTATTCCAAATACAGATGATGGTTCATGCAGTATCTTTAGAATAGAAGATTGTAAGGATCCTTTATATATAGAATATAATGACGTTGCCAATGTTTCTGATTTAGATAGTTGTATTAATCTCATAGTTGAAGGTTGTACAGATGCTAATTTTATAGAGAATTGGGCATTTGATGAAGTTAATTTTACAATTACAGCATTAGATCCCGTACCTAATAAAGATGATGGTTCATGTATTACCGAAATAGTTTTCGGATGTACAGATAGTGATTCTTTAGAGTATTATGGTTTTATTGATTTTATTGTTCCTGTTGATGTAGAAGAGTACTTAACGGCTGTTAGTGATACAGATTCCATTCCAAATGTTGATGATGAATCTTGTGCTACACCTATTGTGCAAGGATGTTTTAATGAACTTGCTTCGAATCACAATCCATTAGTTACAGTTCATGATGTATCTTCTTGTCAAGGCGCGTTTGGTTGTATGTTGTCTGATTATAAGGAATACAATGAACTTGCTTTAATTGATAATGGTAGTTGTCTAACTGAAATTGAGTACGGTTGTATTGATGATGGTTCATCTCAAGATGGCTTAGATGATTATCATTACGATTTAGATGGAGATGGATTGCCGGCTTATAATTATAATACTTTAGCCAATACCAATGACAGTTCATGTTATCCAATTATTGAGGGTTGTTTTGATGTAACAGCTTATAATTATAATGATTATGATGATGATGATCATCCTAATGAATTATCTGGAGATGTTTTAGTAGACATTAACACAAATAATTCTTCATATTGTATACCTAGACGTGTAGGTTGTTATTCAGATAGTTTGGCATTTAATTATAATGATTATGATAACGATGGTTTAGCTAATGCATTGGTTGGCGATCCATCAATTGATATAAATACTGATTCATTAGGGTTCTGTTATCCTGTTGTTGAAGGTTGTATGGATGACATTAACGCCTTTAATTATAATGATTATACAGGTGATGATATTTCAGATGCTTTAACCGGATTTAACGGTGTTGACATCAATACAGATGATGGATCTTGTTTTCCATTTGTTATAGGATGTATGGACGAGACAGCATATAATTATAATGATTATGACGGTGATGGTGAACCAAATGAATTAACTAATAGTGATGGTGTTGATGTTAATACTGCTGATGACTCATGTTATCCAGTAGTTGAAGGTTGTTTGAATGATATTAATGCCTTTAATTATAATGATTATTCTGGCAATGATTCTTCAAATGTTATAACTGGTACGCCAGGCATTGATGTTAATACAGATGATGGCTCTTGTTTTGCTGTTCTTGAAGGATGTCTTGATGCTGCTGCATATAATTATAATGATTATGATAGTGATGGTTTAAGAAATGATTTAATTGGTGATCTTTCAGTTGATATTAATACACATAATTTATCATTATGTGAATATGAAGGATGTACGAATTTCTCTGCATCTAATTATGATGAAGCAGGATATGTTTTAAGTTCATTTGGCTTTTTAATGCCAGCCACAATAGATGATGGTTCATGTCATATACCTGGATGTACACTCGAAAATTTCCCTAATTATAATGAAGAAGCTACAATTGAAGATGGATCATGTGATTTGAATTCATTTAATGTTTATGGATGTACAGATGAAAATTATTTGGAATATTTAATTCAAGGGTTCACTGCAACTGTAAATAATGGTAGTTGTCTTACTCCAATTGTTTTTGGATGTATTGATGATGGTTCTTCTCCTTTAGATGAGATTATCAATTTTAGTGGAGAAAGCGGTCAAGATAATTTTGATGATGACTATTATTTTGATCTTGATGGTGATTTACTACCAGCATTTAATTTTGATTCCACAGCAAACACTAATGATGGATCTTGTATTCCTTTAATATTTGGTTGCACAGATCAAGATTATCTTGAATATTCTTCCGAGTATAATACCCAAGGCTCAAATGAATGTATTACTCCGGTTATTTTAGGATGTACCGAGATAGATGCACAAAATTATGACTCGAGTGCCAATACAGATGATGGCTCTTGTGATAAGTTAGGATGTATCGATGAAAATTATTTAGAGTATGATTCATTAGCTACAATTGATGATGGTTCATGTATTGAGGTTAAGGTGTTTGGATGTGTTAATCCAAATTATTTAGAGTATTGGGAGTGGGAGTTATCTAGTTTTAATAATCAATTTTATTTAATACTTGATCCTTTAAATGATAACGTTAATACAGATAATGGCTCTTGTCTTACTGAATTAGTTTATGGATGTATTTATTCTTCATATGTTGATTATAATCCTAGTACAAATGTTCCTGATATTGATTCATGTCAGACCTTAAAGATATATGGCTGTACAGACGAATCTGCAGACAATTTTAATGATTATGATGGCGATGGTTTAGCTAACGGTATAACTGGGATTGATAGCGTAGATGTTAATACAGATGATGGTTCATGTCAAATTTCAGGATGTACTAATCTATTGGCATTTAATTATAATGAAAATGCAAATGTAGATAATGATTCATGTGTGCCATTTATTTACGGTTGCACTATGGATATATTCAATAATTATAACTCATTAGCAAATATAGATAATGGAACGTGTTCAAATAATGATACACTTATTATAGGCTGTACAAATGAGCTTTATTTTGAATATGATTCAAATGCAGATAGTTTGAATGAAGACTATTGTATTAATTTGATCATTTATGGATGTATGGATGATCAAATGAAAAATTATGATCCTACTGCAAATTTTGATGACGCCTCTTGTATCCCATACATTTATGGATGTACTAATGATATATATCTTGAATATAATTCTATTGCAAATACTGATGATGGTTCATGTTATGAATTTATTATTCCTGGATGTTCTGACCCACTAGCATTCAATTATAATATCGTATCTGATTCTACTTGGTTAGCTAATAATCCTAATTCAAGTGCAAGTCAAAACGTTAATTTAAATGATGGTTCATGTATAGCTGTTGTTTTAGGTTGTATGAATTCTGATTATCTTGAATATTATAATCAAGATATATTAGCAAATACCGGAGAGGATAGTATTTATTGCCATACTCCAGTTAATTCTGGTTGTACTGATGATATGTATCTAGAATATTATAAGTATTTCGAGGTTTCAGATGCGGTATATATTATTGAGGAACCAATTGATACGACCATTAATTATAATGATGGTTCATGTGCAACTTTGATTATAGAAGGATGTATGTATGAAGTCTATCAAGAGTATAATCCTGAGGCGAATGTCAGCAACACTAATCAATGTGATACTTTGCATATTTATGGATGTATGAATCCTGAAGCTGATAATTTTGATTCTTCAGCAACTTCAGATGATGGTAATTGTTTTGTTGCAGTACCTGGCTGTATGGATGATAATTATTTAGAGTATGATTCATTATCTACAATTGATGATGGTTCATGTATTGAGGTTAAGGTGTTTGGATGTGATAATCCAAATTATCTTCAGTATTATTCATTCTCAACGGAGATTGGTCCTAATGGTATACTATTTAATGTTGGTGATCCGCTTAATAATGGTGCTAATGTTCCAGATGGATGTATAGATTCTCTTGTTTATGGATGTTCTTACCCAGATTTCGTTGAATATGATTCTTTAGCAAATGTATATGAGTTTGGCGTGCCTTCTTGTCAAACATTCACAGTTGAAGGATGTACCGATGAAACAGCAGTTAATTTTGATGCTGCCGCAAATACTGATGATGCATCATGTATACCAACAATCTATGGTTGTACTGATATTTCTTATGTAGAATTTAATCCATTTGCAACAATAGATGATGCTTCATGTACAAATAAAATTGTATTGGGTTGTGATGATTCTTCTGCTTTAAATTATAATCCTTTTGCTAATACAGATGATGGTTCTTGTGAAGCTATTATAGAAGGATGTACAGATGCATCTGCATTTAATTATGATCAGACAGCAAACGTTGATAATGGCTTATGCTTCCCTATTGTCGAAGGATGTACAGATAATGGCTATGGCTTTAATGCATTAGGTGTTTTTAACGATGCTAATAATGACTCAATCGCTGCACTCAATTTTAATCCTGAAGCAAATACTGATGATGAATCATGTATCCCGGTCATAGAGGGTTGTTTAGATATTATTGCATATAACTATAATGACTATGATAATGACGGTCATCCAAATGCAGTTACTGGTGATGTATTAATTGATGTTAATACAGAAAATAATACATGTATTGCTGTCTTAGATGGTTGTACTGACCCATCTGCATTCAACTATTCAATAGAAGCAAATACCGATGATGGCTCGTGTTACCCTTTTAAACACGGTTGTCTAGACGAAACAGCATATAATTATAATGACTATGATCTAGATGGTGAACCTAACCCATGGAGTGAGATTGATAGTCTTAATATAAATACTGATAATGGTGCATGTATTCCAATATTATTTGGGTGTATTGATTGCACTGAAGAGGATGGGACACCAATAGCGGATAATTGTGAGGAAAATATTACAATTGCTAATACCGATAATGAAACTTGTCAATATTTCGGTTGTATGGATCCAACAGCAGATAATTATGATCCTATTTACAATGCCCCAATAGAAGGTGCATGTGAAATAAGAGGATGTATAAGTTCGGATGCTTTAAATTATAATTCAGATGCAAACTATGATGATGGAAGTTGTGAGTTTTTGGTTTTTGGATGTACTGATTCTCTTTATATGGAATATGATTCTCTCGCAAATCAATCTGATGGTTCTTGTCAAATACTAGTTAGGTATGGCTGTACAGATGCTACAGCATTGAATTATGATCCAAGTGCAAATACAAATCAAGTTAGTTTTGAAGATTCTCTTTCAAATCCTTGTATTTCATACATATGGGGTTGTACTGATAATGGATTAGAGCTTAATGCAATAGGAGAAATCAATGATTTAGATGGAGACAGTCTATCTGCATATAATTACAATTCTGTTGCGAATTCCAATGACGGCTCATGTATTACTAAAGTTTTTGGTTGCATGAATCCAAATGCGACTGAAGAGTCTTATAATCCTGCTGCAAATATGAATGATAATTCATGTGAGCTTTACATCTGGGGTTGTACAGATACTGAAGCTTTTAATTATAACATGAGCGCAAATACTGATGATGGTTCATGTCTTGAAATTTTAATAGGTTGTATGAATCCTTTGGCATTCAATTATGACCCTTTGGCCAATTCGAATAGTGGTGCATGTATTTCATACATTTATGGCTGTACTGATGAGGCAGGATTAAACTATAATGCTAATGCAAATGAAGATGATGGATCCTGTATCGAAGTTGTATCAGGATGTATGAATCCTGTAGCATCAAATTATAATCCTCAAGCCAACTCAAATGATGGTTCATGTGTTGCAGTTGTATATGGATGTACAGATCCAAGCGCTGTTAATTATTATTCAACAGCAACTATAGATAATGGTACTTGTGTTGAACTAATTACAGGTTGTACCAATCCATTTGCATCTAATTTTAACAATGAAGCAAATCAAGATGATGGTTCATGTTCGTTTGATGTTGAAGGCTGTACTGATGAATCTGCACTTAATTATAATGAGAATGCAACCATAGATGATGGCTCATGTGAAGATATAATATTGGGTTGTATTTGGAGTTTTGCATCTAATTTCAATCCAGAGGCAAATACAGATGATGGCTC
>MDTC01018644.1_pt1 | contig 19787 bp, 14 predicted proteins | sample 811181 | NCBI WGS metagenome assembly MDTC01 (sample SAMN05326644, study PRJNA326480) | marine metagenome | isolation source: seawater | place: Pacific Ocean: North | collected 2011 | reverse complement strand
TCTCTCAATTTAGATAGATTCCAATTTTACGGCAAAAAATCAACGACTAAATAGTTTCTATCAGGCTATTACTACCAAAGAGCATAAAATTATGAACGACGTCTTTCGCCAATTTTTAGAAGTACTGAATCTCGAAAAAATCGATGAATGTCTTTATCGCGGATCAACTCTAAAAACACATCATCCGCGGGTTTTTGGTGGGCAAGTGTTCGCTCAGGCAATGCGCGCCGCCCAAGACACGGTCAAAAAAAATAGGTTTATCCACTCACAGCATGCCTATTTTTTGCGACCCGGCGATACCGCGCTCCCTATCATCTACACAGTCGATGAAATACGAGATGGAACGTCATTTACAACCAGGAGAGTTATTGCCTCCCAACGTGGAAAGGCTATTTTTAATACCTCGATGTCATTTCAGATCCGTGAGCAGGGGCTACGACACCAACATACGATGCCAGACTGCGCTGGGCCAGATGAATTAGAGGACGACCAAGTAAGCTGGCAGCGAGCAGCAACCTCTCTCATAGGAGATAAGAAAAATACTTTTAAACCGAGACCAATCGAACTGCGCTCTGTCGAACCCATGGATTACCTGAACCCAAAAAAACGGGTTCCACATCAACATATTTGGCTGAGAGCGCGCGGCAAGATGGATGAAGATGATGATAAAAATCACGGGATCCATGAGGCCATACTATCATATGCGTCGGATTTTAATTTAATGAGCACTGCCCTATTACCGCACGAAAAAAGTGTATTCGATCGAAATCTACAGCCCGCATCCTTAGACCATGCTATTTGGTTTCACGATGAGTTCCGAGTGGATAATTGGCTTCTGTACTCCCTCGATAGCCCTTATGCGGGGAACTCACGTGGCTTTAACCGAGGTACCTTCTTCACTAAAGATGGGAGATTAGTCGCTAGCACTGTGCAAGAGGGCCTGATGCGTATCCACCCTGAAAAATAAAAATATCCAAGTTAAGTTGCTCTTTGATTTCCCCATTAATCCAATTGCAGCAACTCCAGCGTGTGACGCAGCCCTGTGGGTATTGGGGACGACTTCCCACTCAATCGATCAACAAAAACATGCGTGAATGTGCCCTTAGCGCATGGCGCGTCTTTTCCTGATTTATAAATCGCCACGCCGTATTTCACAGAGCTACTGCCGATGTTATCTACCCTCAACCCAACCTCAATTTTATCAGGAAAAGATATAGGATTTATGTACTCGCAACTTGAGGCAACCACAAAACCTACAACTGCCGAATTGTGGATATCCAGCCCTCCACGATCTATCAAAAAGTGATTTACTATCGTATCAAAATAGCTGTAGTAGACCACATTATTCACATGTCCATAGGTGTCATTGTCCATCCACCTAGTGGCAATTGGTAAAAAATATTTATAATTTGAGCGTGGGTTAATTTCGATTTTACTCATATGGTAGAGTCTTTTTAAAATGCTTGTCGATAAATTTTTAAGGCGTCCTTCTCAGATACTGGGCGCGGATTATTAATTAGCAGACGTGTTTGAGTCATAGCCTCTTTGGCCAATTTCGGAAGATCGCGTTCAGGTATATTCATTTGTTGTAGAGTTGTCGGGAGTCCCAACTCATCGGCGAGTTCAGTAAAGTACTCCGCCAAAACTAGCGCAGATTCTTCAGTACCGGCGTAGGGTCCGTCAGATCCGAGAATGACTGGCACAAGTTGATCATATAGCTCAGCCGCTTGAAGAGAATTAAAACGGAGCACATGTGGAAGGACCAATGAGTTTGTGAGTCCATGCGGAATATGATAGTTACCCCCTAAGGGATATGCCAAAGCATGTACAGCTGCTACCGGCGCATTGGCAAAAGCCTCTCCAGCATACATCGCGCCGACCAGCATGGCCTGCCTAGCCTCCACATTATTACCGTGCTTTATGACTGTTTTTATATTGGTACTTAGTAGCCTTAATGCTTTTAGTGCTAACATATCAGAGATCGGATTTTTAAGTCGCACCGAAGTGTAGGACTCTATTGCGTGCACCATAGCATCGATGCCAGTTGCGGCTGTAATGAGCGGCGGTAGGCCTAGTGTCAATTGAGCATCCAGTATCACAGCATCTGCTAACAATGTTCTACTAACTATCCCAGCTTTCGTGGTCTCACCTGTTGTTATGACAGATACCATAGTAGCCTCGGAACCAGTGCCCGCAGTGGTGGGAATCTGGATCAAGGGCAACCTAACCCCAGTCACTTTATCCACTCCATACATCGATACCAAGTTTTGATCGCTCGCCATCAAAACTGAGAGTACTTTCGCCACATCCATTGAACTCCCACCACCTAAACCAATGACACCGTCACATCCATTTTGTTTAGCGGCAGAAAGCGCTTCAACTAGTATCGGTTCTGGAGGATCGGCAACTACACCAGAAAATATTGTTGGTCTTATATTTATTGAAGAAAGAGACGAAACTGCGGCGTCTAGCAATCCAAAATCTACAATACCCTCATCTGTAACTATGATGGGAGCTTTGACCCGCAACGCGTTGGTAATATCAGCCAGTTGTGCAATGCTCCCGAGTCCAACCCGAACATCAGGGACCCTTGAAAATGAAAAATTCCTTGCCATTATATAACCCCGAAAAGGTATTGGATTAAGTAATAGAAAAAGGTAACACAATGGTAACTTTTAAAAAACAATCTTTCTCCACTCTCTCTTGCCTCATACGAATTTTCTTAAATACCTCATTACAACACCCGTTGATTCGAATTTAGAACATACTTAATTCATCGAATGTCCGAGCGGGCAAAGGTCCATAATTAATGCCAATGCGTAAACGAAGGATAAGGAGTATGTTATGAAAATATTTGTTAAAGTGATTCTCGGCTACGCCGTTATCAGTACCGCCCTAAGTGCTCAATCTTCATGCGATTTTCAAATTGCAGTGGGAGATAACCTTCAGTTCAGTCAGGACAAGGTAGTTGCAAGGAAGGCCTGCGGAACAGTGACTATCAATCTAAAACATGAGGGGAAGTTGCCCAAAAATATGATGGGCCACAATTGGGTACTCACCCACGCTAAAGACGTTTCGGCTGTGGCAACCGACGGAATGAGCGCCGGCTTAAATAACCAGTACGTGAAGGCAGGGGATAGCCGTGTTATTGCATTTTCAGATATAATTGGGGGCGGGGAGGAAACTAGCGTCTCATTCAACATAGAAGCTCTATCAACTAGCGAAGACTACATTTTCTTCTGCTCCTTTCCAGGACACTTTTATGCAATGCGCGGAATTCTTGATGTCACCTAAGAAAGGGATTTGGGATGGGCACCCCCCAAAGTTTGGTGGAGACTCAAGCATTACGTTTTGTAATGGCTTAAAAAGCCATCCGTAATCGCCAACACGGCATAGAAATACATCTGTGGCGTACTGGGTATTTACCCTCCCCTCCGCTTTCAAAACTCTTCGATGTTGTTTACTAAAAAAATACGAACAGAATCTTAAAGTTTCGGCGTTTGTGCTAGCATCATTAGGATTGCAGTAGTTCTATCAACAATCTACCAAATGGTTTGGCGATCAAATTGCTCCGCTCTCGTTGTAGACATCGATGATTGGGCCCTCGGTCATACTTGGCTTATTAACGGACTTAGTCATTTTTTGGCCTGCACGTTTGACGTCGAAATTCTAAGGTCTATAACATTTATGGGGTTAGTTGTATGCCTAGTGGTTATAGGAGCTCAGCTTATTTACAATTGGAAATCTAAAAAATATCTTAAGAATCTTCAAAAGCAGTCACAATTCTGTGTGGCAACTCCTAACACTAAATTAACTCTAATTACGATTGATAAACTGAAGGCTGGCAAGGCGTCGATACAAAGCACTCTGCTGGAGTAAGTCTTCATGACGCCCTACAGCGAGAATTTGCCCTTTTTCAATAAGAATTATCTTATCTGAATGCTTTACTGTTGCTAAACGATGGGCAATGATCATGGTAGTCCTACCCGACATCAGTGTAGAAAGCGCAAGCTGGACTCCTTGTTCACTATCAGAATCCAGAGCTGAGGTTGCCTCATCGAGCAAGAGGATGTTAGGGTTTTTTAACAAAACCCGTGCAATCGCAATCCTCTGACATTGCCCCCCAGACAGACGCGATCCTCTCTCTCCAACAGCGCTGTCGTAATTATCGCGCAGCTGCATTATAAAGTCGTGTGCCTGAGCCGCCTTTGCGGCTTGCATTATGTCAGCTTCACTCGCAGTGGGACTACCATAAGAAATGTTATGTCTTATCGACCCGCTGAATAGCACTGGTTGCTGCTGAACGAGGCCGATATAACTGCGAAGATCTGTCAGGTCATAGTTCACAATGTCGTTGCCATCCACCAAAATTCGGCCTGATTGTGGATCATAAAAACGTTGTATTAAATCAAAAAGAGTTGACTTACCAGCGCCCGACGAACCAACAACTGCCACGACCTCACCTGGCTCAATAGTAACCGAAAAATCACGGATCGCTGGTATTCTGGGATTCGAACTGTATGCAAAGGTTACATTCTCAAATTGAACCCTCGTGGATTGAAAGTCTAAATGAGAGATAGGTCGCATACCGACAGAAAATATAGAGTTTTTTGCTTCGAGTAACTCTATGAGTCGCTCAGTCGCGCCGGCTGCTTGCTGTAATTGTCCATATACCTCTGAGAGAGTAGCCACTGTCAAAGCCATCAACAAAGCATAGAACACGAATGCGCCCAGTTCCCCCCCACTCATCGAGCCTGTTACCACTGAATTCCCACCGACCCAAAGCAAAACGGAAAGAGCAACAAAAAGTGTCAGAATCACCACCGCCGTTAAACTCGCACGATTTTGAATCCTCTTTCTAGCAATATCGAATGCCCGCTCTACGCTTGTGGCGAAAGCTTTACATTCTTGTACTTCACGGGTATAGCTCTGAACGGTTTTTATCTGTTGAATAATTTCGCCCGCGTAACTACCCACATCTGCCAAGGAGTCCTGACTTTTATTCGATAGTCTGCGAACTTTTCGCCCAAGAGCAACGACGGGAAGCACTGCCAGAGGAACGCCCACCAAAACAACCATAGCAAGGTATAGATCTGTAGCAATCAACATTACAAGTGCACCAAGAAAAGTAACACTACTTCTTAACGCTAAAGAAAGACTACCGCCAATAATGGACTGAAGGAGAGTAGTATCAGTAGTTATACGTGACATGATATTTCCGCTAGGGTATGACTCAAAAAATCCAGGGTGCAATCTCACAACATGTTCAAACACTGCTTTGCGAAGGTCGGCACTAAGCCGTTCGCCAAGCCAAGAGATCATGTAAAAACGGACATAAGTAGCAACAGCGAGGATTATCGCTATCACGGATAGGAAAGTAATCGAATTAGCGAGATAGGATCTGGACTGATTAATGAGACCTTGGTCAATCACCATCTTTAATCCCTGACCAATCAACAATGTAGTGCCCGAAGTCACCAATAATGCGATCACAAAGCATATAACTCTCCAACGATAGGGGAGAAGGTATCGCCACACAACGTGCCAGAGTGGATATAATGGCTTTGAGACTCGGTTTGAAGTTGATTCGGAAATATTTTTTTCCTTCAAAAAAAGCTTGCTCTAATTGGTTTCCATGTACAAAGAACTGATTAATAGGCCTCGTTGATTTTACACTTATTCGGTTACACAAGCTCTTAAATTCGCTTCCTTTGACATAAGTATTCGCGAATCCCTGATTAATCAAAATCAGTAACCATCATGTTCCTATTATTTAAAATTAGCGGATTACCCATTACCATTAAACTAATCTAAAATGCTTGGAAAATATTTTTTAGCTCAATTCTTCTTTGGCAACTAAACAGACAAGTGAGAATAGAGTAAAGTTAAGCACTTTTGTGCTCATGGGTTTTAACGTGGCCGCCAAAGTCATGGAGTTTGCAAAGTATGCTCATGAAATCAATATCTTTATTTGAACTAAAATTGCCAACGACATAGTATTAGAGACTGTGGATATAGAATTGGAAGAAGTAACAAGGAAGGCCAGCGTGTTGTGATTAAAAGAATTACCAGAGAATCTATATTAAGCTAAATTTAAACCAGAACAAGGGAAGGCGTCGAGCATGGAGCTATTCAAAAAGATTTATATGTCTTTTTATGACAGTTGGAATTTAGTGATGGATGCTAAATATAATCCCCTCAGACATATACCCTCTCTCCCAACACAATTCTACATAACAATGGTCCTTTTTATCGGATGGGCAGTTGCATTTGGGTTAATGGCGGGTTACTACACAGGTATCTTTACTAGCGTTCTTGTACATACTGGGGTCATTTTTATGCTATTTTTTACTGCGTCTACATTCAAGGATGCCGAGAGAGATAAAAAGATATGGTGGACTGAGTGGTTAGAGGAATGGGAGTTACAAAAAGCCCGTCGCGAACAACAAAGACAAAATCTCCAAGAAGCCATGAAGTTTCGTAACAGTTCCTTCAAGACGGCATTCATGCAGAACGTAGATCATGAAGAAAACACCAAGGTGGGAAACGAACCAGACAATGGTTCTAGCAAACAATAATTGATCCACACTAATCAATGAAAAGCTTTTAAGCCCATGTGGGCTTACATTTCACAGGCACAATTCAAGAGATCAGTACAAATCTCAAAAAAAATAGGAATAATGATAGCTTCCATGTTCAAATTACGGCCCAAAAACTTTAGAACCATCATCTTGTGGACTTTTCCTAACTTAATATTATTGCTTCGACCACAGCCGTCTTATAGCAATGTAATCTGAATGCTTCATTACAAGAAAGGATATTGTGAAACCAACAGAGATAAAGATCGCTATCCTTCTCATAGGGATAATAACAGTAAGCGGATGTGGCGGCGGAAGTAGCTCGGAAGCTGTCCGCGCCGCGGATAGCGTCGCACCCATAATTACAATTATCGGTGATAGATTAGTAACTCATGAGCAAGGAACTACCTACGAAGATTTAGGTGCAACAGCTGCTGATAACATAGATGGAGACGTCACAGTGGCAACGAGTGGTGATGTTGGAGTTGATGCAGGAACGTATAATATAATCTACACCGCGTCTGACAGCTCAGGAAACTCGTCCTCCCAAAGCCGAGAGATATCTGTAAGCGACACAAGAGCACCTATGCTTAATCTGATAGGTCAACCTGAATATACACTTGACCATAGTGAAGTCTACGTCGAACTCGGTGCGAACGCAACGGACGCTGTAGATGGAACAATCGAGGTGGCAATAACCGGAGAGGTTGGTGCAACGGCTGGAACATATGCACTGATATACCGTGCAACCGACACAGCAGGTAATTTTGCGGAACAGACAAGACTGGTAACCGTCGTGGAACCGATTACCGGTGACGAGGATAATTCTGACGAAACGTTTATTCTTGCTGATGGTATTGTTACAGATCTTTGGGGTGGAGAAGCACAATTATCTTTTTTCGATGAAAAAAATGGTTACCAAAATTGTATAGATCCAGCTACTGGGAACGAAACGTGTGGAAGCGTTGATTGGACAGTCACCAATGATATCTCTCGTGGAGGCGTATTGGAGGTCACATATTCAGATGACGCGGGGCATGCCGGACTCGTTGTGGGTAGTCCTGCAAATAATCCCGTAGATTTGAGCGGCTACATTTCAGGCAATCTTTCATTCGATATAAAAATTAAGTCAGCAGGATCTAAAAATTTAAGCGGAGGCTTTTTTGTAAAATTAGAAAGTGGTGGCGCAAATTCCGGTGAACTTAGGATCCCAGAAATCAGAGCAGACGGAGATTGGGAAGAGGTAAATTTTGAAGTCGCCTATTTTGTTGAGAGCGGTGCCATAAACTTGTCGTCGGTCACCGTGCCCATAGTGTTTTTTCCCGCCTTCCAAACAGGTGCGGGGTTGGTATACCAGATAGATAATATACGTTTCACTGGTATTTCAGATGGTTCTGAACCGCCCTCAGAATCCTCCCTACCTGATGTAGGTGTTGCGTACGAACTCTCTAATTTCGGCGCAGGGAACATTTCTAACAAAATTAATCCGTCTAGCTACAAGTGTGTTGAAGATTACGGTAATTGGATATTCAATGCCGGGCTAGTCGAACCGGCAATTGACAGTTGTAACACATTGACTGGCAAGCCGACGGGAACGCCACGGGTTGTCATACCGCAGTTAGTAAATCCGGCTCTAACCAAGAGTGTACCTACACATAGATGGTGGGGTTCTATTCCATTTGTAGGTGAGATGAAGATCGATGACGCAAGTGATGCCGCTTATATAACCCCTGATCCGATAAGGGCTCGCATCAGCAATCGAGGAGTGAGAGTCTCAGGTATTCCGGGAGGTTTTAAAACAATAGGCAACTTCCCTAGGTACGAGGGTCCTGTTCCATTTATGGAAGTTTTTGAGGGCGTAGCTATCGCTAACGCCGCGCATTCCAATTTGGATGCATACCTAAAAAACAGCAGTGATGCTTCAGTAACCGTACAGTGGAAGACTGGAGATCTTGAGGTTATGGAGGCGACATTTGTACATGGATCCCCTCATATTTATTTTACGGTCTTAGATGGACACGCAATCCTGAAGACTAAAGCAAGCGACGGTGGAGAGAAAGGTATTTTTTATCGGAAAAACAATAGCTTGGGCGTCTGGACTGACGTTGCTGGGGTACGTAATTCATTTCTCATCAATGGTGAGGCTGAAACCGTGTTTTCGGACATCGCTACGAATGAAATTACTATCAGTGGCGACTCAAACGAATTCACACTGACGTACTTGCCAAAAACCAGTGGCATCCCAGATGATACTATGTGCGATTTCTTTTCCGATAACGCAAGAGACGCTGTTGATTCTGTCGAAGTTGACTTCACCGTGGATCGAACGACAAACAACGTAACCATCTCTCACGCCTATTACGATCGTGAGGGAGCGGCGATCACTACCATAGTTGGGTTACATCCTCTGCATTGGCGCCACTCATCCCAAACGACATCAGACTATAAAGTACGTAGTGCCCGAGGGATAATTAAATTCGCTAAAACTGATTCGTTTAGTTATACGATCCCATCTGTTGGAGTTCTTCCAACGCTCCCAAATCTTTCAGGAGCTTATGACGTTCAAACACTTAAAAGTCTCGTTTCCGAATTCGTAGGCTTAGGCGCATCGTCATGGGTTAATAGCACTGACACTTACTGGGCAGGGAAGGCTTATGGAAAAGCCGCTGAGCTTGCAGCCATCGCTGACACCCTCGGTATGGCTACTGAAGCGAGACAACTGATTGACTGGCTGAAGTTAGAGCTATCCGACTGGTTCTCTGCAGAAACAGCTGGCAGTTTAAATATAAACAAATACTTCGTCTATGACGACACTTGGGACGCTCTGCTAGGGGTTGACGAGGCTTATGGATCACATCAACGTCTCGCTGACCACCATTTTCATTATGGGTACTTCGTGCGCGCCGCTGCCGAAATATGTAGGGTCGATCCAAGTTGGTGTAGTCAAGCTCACTATGGTCCGATGATCGAGTTACTAATAAGGGACTATGCAGGGGGCAAAGATGATCCTATGTTCCCTCACCTCCGCAATTTCGATCCAGCAAATGGTTTTTCATGGGCCGATGGGAAGGCTGATGCTCTTCAAGGAAACAATAACGAGTCTACGTCTGAAGCCGCAAATGCTTATGGCGCCATTATTCTTTATGGCCTTGCAACCGGTAACAATACATTGATAGAGAAAGGAATGTACCTTCACGCATCAACATCTGCCGCCTACTGGCAATATTGGAATGACATCGATGGTTATAAAAATCCAGAGTCTGATGATAAGAACTTTCCGCCGGGATATGACAAGATCACTACATCAATTGTTTGGGGTAGTGGCGCGGATTTTTCCACGTGGTTTAGTAGCGCTTATGCCCATATACTCGGAATTCAGGGTTTACCCTCCAACACACTAATCTTCCACGTGAGTCTTTACCCCGACTACATGAGGGACTATGTAGCCTTGGGGCTGACTGAGTCGTCAAACGGAAAACCATCAGGCCTACCCGACGACCACTGGCGAGATTTGTGGTGGAATCTCTGGGCCATGTCTGATGCCACCGCCGCTGTTGCTGATTATAATACTTTAGGTTCTAACTATGTTGCAGAGGCTGGAGAATCAAAGGCACATACATATCACTGGATAAACACCATGATGTCACTTGGACAAATAAAAACAGGCACTGGAGAGCTTACATCCAACCACCCAGCATCCGTAGCATTCGAGAAAGACGGCCACCTTACCTATGTGACGTATAATTTTTCTTCTCAGGCACAGAGTATTGTCTTCAGTAATGGAAGGAGCTTTACCGCAACTCCACGAGGATTCACTGTCATCTCGGATTAGCGCTCTCAATGGCGAAAAGTAATATCTCAGCAGGGACCATATGCTCGCGTACTTATACCTTTTCAAGGATCGTTGCTATGGCCTGTCCGACTCCAATGCACATAGAGCAGACAGCATACCGGCCTCCTTTGGTATGAAGGTGGTTGATGGCAGTCGTAACCAACCTAGCCCCAGACATACCCAGCGGATGTCCCAGCGCTATAGCCCCTCCGTTAGGGTTTATGCGCCCGTCGTCATCCTCTAAGCCAAGAGCGCGAGTAACCGATAGCACTTGCGCCGCAAAAGCCTCATTCAACTCGATAATATCTATCTGTTCCAAAGAAAGTCCTGCCTTCAAGAGAACTTTTGGCACAGCAAGAGCTGGACCATGACCCATAATCCTTGGCGCCAAACCGACTACGGTTGTCGCAATGACTCGTGCTCTGGGGGTCAGTTCCTGGTCACGAATCCCCACCTCGGACGCTACAATCATAGCGCATGAGCCGTCGTTGATACCTGACGCATTACCTGCAGTAACTGAGCCGTTTACCTTGAAAGGGGTTGAGAGCTTACTCAACCCGGCTAATGTCGTATCACTCCGCAAATGTTCATCAGCTTCAAAAAGAAACGACTCTTTACGGTGTTGTGGGATCATTACTTTGATTATTTCATTAGAAAAAAAACCAGAATCTTGGGCCAGTCCCGCCCTTCTCTGACTATTCAGGGCATATCGATCTTGATCCTCACGACTAATACCAAATTCATCGGCAATATTTTCAGCAGTTACCGGCATTGCCTCGACACCATATTTTTCCTCCAGCTTTTTATTTACAAACCTCCATCCCATCGTCGTGTCAAAAAGTGTCTGATCGCGACCAAAAGCTGTAGACGATTTCGCCATCACGAGCGGAGCCCTCGACATAGATTCCACACCTCCAGCGATTATGCAATGAGCCTCTCCCGCTTTTATTGCGCGAGCCGCGATGTTCATCGCGTCCATGCCCGATCCACAGAGCCGGTTCACCGTACAAGCTGGGACATTAGGGGGAAATCCTGCCAACAAGAGCGCCATCCGAGCAACATTCCGATTATCTTCACCAGCCTGATTCACACAACCAAGAACCACATCATCAAGACGTTTAGGGTCTAAACTTGTGTTCCTGCGGATCAATGCGGTCAACGGCACAGCTGCCAGATCGTCAGTACGCACAGAGGAAAGGCTACCACCATACCGTCCGATCGGCGTGCGAACCGCATCACAAATAAATGCATGCCCCATAAAAACTCCATCAAATCGTATAAGATTTTTTGTAAATATTTTCTGACCAAGAAATCAAAAATTAACAATCTACCCTAGCCCATGAATAAAAGCTAATATATAGATCCAAATAGATGGACTGAGGAACAAATGACGCAAATAAATTCTATTTTTTCCACTTTAAAATCAGCCTTAAAAGCTCACGGTATCACTTATGCCGAGCTTGCAAAAAAGATGAATCTATCGGAGGCGACAATTAAACGAATATTCGCTGAGGAAAATTTATCCATCTGCCGCCTTGAGCAAATCTCGCAGGTAATGAATATGGAGATTTCCGATATAGTATCGTTAATGAAAGAGCGACAGTTTCGCCTGAAGCAACTAACGGAAGAACAAGAACTTGAGATAGCCCGGGACCCCGCACTCATTTTAGTTGGCGTATGCGCCCTTAACCGTTGGAAGCTTGAGGATATAATATCAAGATACAATATTACTGAGCATCAATGTGTTCAAAAGCTCGCTCAGTTGGATCGTTTGAAGATTATAGAATTATTACCAAATAATCGCATTAAGGTATTAGTCTCTCCAAACTTTCAATGGCGAAAAAATGGACCCATGCAAAATGTCTTTCGGGAAACTATTGGGCGCGAGTTCTTTAAGACCAGTTTTTCGAAAGAGAATGAAATGCTGGTGGTGCTCAATGGGACATTTTCACGAAATAGCTCGCTAGAATTCCATAAAAAAATCAACAAGCTTGCGCAAGAATTTGAAAACATCAACCTCGACGATACCGGAGTGCCTATAAAACACAAAAATGGAGTGACTGCTGTTATAGCAATACGCAATTGGCAATTTGGGGCATTTGAATCACTACAAAAATGATATACGTAACCATTTAATAACGGCGATGCAAGGGATAAGGCCTATGTCACTAGCACAACCAAAGATGCGGATCGTCTTATTACAAAGCGAAAAAAAGTTGAATTAATAGACAATAGAAGCTCATACCGTCAGCTAGTAAATAACAAAACATTTTTTATCAAGGGAGCGGGTTTCAAATTCGGCGACATAAAAAGTCTCGCTAGACTCGAAGGTAATGCTTTCCGAACCTCGCGTGTTGAAGATGTAGATAAAAGCGCTCTTAAGATCTCAGATGAGGCTAAAGAATCAGGGCTTTTAATTCGCATGGGTCTTGATGTAGCTCGAGAACGACATGGCTGCGATTATGATGAAATAAAAGGGGTGGCGAGACAACTAAAAAGTATCAGACGAGATGTGCAGCGATTAAACCATCATCCAGCCCTGTTGATGTGGGGCATAGGTAATGAAATCAATCTAAGGCTTCGAAACCCGCGCGTTTGGGATGCAGTAAATGAAATATCTGAGATGATTCATTTAATCGATGGTGACCACCCAACAACAACTGAGCTAGCAGGCGAAGATCCAGAAACCATCAATATAGTATCTGAGAGATGTCAAGCTTTAGACTCGCTAGCTTCTCAAGCCTATGAAGGTATCTCGATTCTATCCGACTGTCTACGCCTAAGTAATTATGAAGGTCGTTACGCTGTATCAGAGTGGGGTACCAAGGGACACTGCCTTGTGGCAGGTACCCATTGGGGAAGGCCAATTGAACAAGCTAGTAGTAAAAAAGCTGCCGCGATCAAGTATCAATATGACAACTTTATCGTAACTAATAAAAACCAATGCGTGGGAACTTTTATATTTCTATGGAGACAAAAGCAGGAGAGAACACCGACTTGGTATGGTCTCTTTTTAGAAAATGGCCGTCACACTAAAATGACACAAATAATATATTTCCTTGGAAAGGAAAGCTTCAGCAAATACCACTGCCCACTGGGTTATCAATGGTAGTGTTAAATGAAAATGGAATAAATGTCGCAATATTAGATGCGGGGAGCACCTAAAGAGCGAATATTCAGTTTTACTATCGACAAGAGTATCGACCTGAATATCGGCGGGAGCTCATAGATGAAGTAAATAGAGCCAACTTAAGCGATGGGGCGATTTGGAACTCCAGCCAGCGATTTTTGCGTTCTGAGCAAATTCAAGATATCAAGCAAATAATTTTTACGCACCGAAACCCGGTGAATATCGCCTTTTTATTTATATCGTAGATCCGTTTAATGGATCATCGACCGCAAATATATCGCTGCTAACGGGACAATACTCGACCAAACGACTAAACTTGAGCATAATCAAAAAAGAAAAATAATAACAACGGTGTGGAATTATATGATTGAAAGTAATATCAAAGAAAAGAGCCGCCTGCCAATACCACTAAATCAAAAAATTGCCTTTGGTATCGGGATGCTGGCCAACCAAATGTTCCCCGCGGCACTTGGAATATTTATGGTAATCCTCGTTCAGGGATTAGGAATGAGTCCCCTGCTATGGTCCCTTATATTCTTCATTCCGAAAACAATTGATGCTATTACAGATCCTCTCATGGGTTATATATCAGATCATACCGTATCTCGTTGGGGAAAACGCCGCCCCTATGTATTCATTGGAGCTATCATCTCAGGATTTTCGTTTTTAATGATGTGGCAGCTTTCGGTCGAGAATTCCGAAATGCACAATTTTTATTATTTTCTGACGTGGTGTTGCATCTTTTGGCTGGGAATGACCATCTTCGGAGTCCCCTATGTAGCAATGGGGTACGAAATGAGTACTGACTACCACGAGCGAACTCGGCTTATGGCAGTCGCACAATGGATAGGTCAATGGGCATGGGTTATCGCACCGTGGTTTTGGGTGATCTTATACGATCCGGCTTGGTTCTCATCTGCAGCCGAAGGCGCAAAAACGCTCTCGATCTGGATCGGAGGGGGTTGTATGGTTTTAGCGACTATACCCGCCTTTTTCTGCACAGTTAACAACACGGAAAAACTCGAACATGCCTCTGGAGAAATCTCAGCCTCTAAAAAGGTGTCATTACAAGATTTTATTCAAGGAATCATCACTACACTAAAGAATAAACCTTTCCAAAAGATATGCATTTCAACATTTCTTATCTTCAATGCCTTCCAAACGATTGCTGCATTTTCATGGTTTATCGTTGTTTACTACATGAATAATGGCGACCCAGTTCAAGCCGGGGTATGGCCAACCTTATTCGGATCAGTGGGCGCGCTATGCACATGTTTTTTAGTTATACCGATAGTCAATCACAGCGCGCAAAGATTTGGAAAGAAAAGAACGTTACTGTATACGCAGTCAATTTCAATTTTTGGATACATGCTATTTTGGTGGGGTTTCTCTCCCGACAAACCATGGTTGATGCTATTACCTCTCCCACTTTTCGCATTCGGTATTGGTGGTCTGTTCACGATCATGATGTCAATGACTGCAGACATCTGCGACATGGATGAACTAGAAACCGGCGAACGTCGGGAGGGCATTTTTGGGGCTATTTATTGGTGGATGGTAAAGTTCGGTGCAGCACTAGCGGGTGGGGCTAGTGGGTTAATTCTGAGTGTAATCGGTTTCGATCAGTCAACGGCGGTACAGACCGAGGAAACGCTGATACTACTGCGCTTGAGCTATATCTGTATTCCTATTATCGGTACATTAGCGGCCATTATGATAATGCGTAACTATGAACTTGATGAACAAAAAGCCAATGACATTCGCACTCAGTTAGATCTTATAAGACAAAAATCGACAACGACAAAAGTAGAATCGTATAGTAATTAACTAAACAACGGACAATTGGGCATCCAGAGGGAAATATCACCCCAAGCCCGGATCTAGCGTCACTTTTATTTTGTGAACAACTCCTGTCTTACTAAAGATTACTGCCGATATATAGCGATCAATAAATGACTCCTCAATTTCCTCGTTTTCACCGCCCAAATATGTGATTTCAATTGAAAACTTACTACCCATCTGATAAATAACGGGTATTTGACAGTAAGTAAAGGCCATCTGCCCGACGACAAGCTCAAGCTTTTCCTGCTGACCGTTGACGTCAAAATAATGAAATGTCTGTGGAGACAAAAGAAATTCTGACTTTCGCAAAATAAAAGGATGAAATCTTATGCATCCGTCCTCAACCCGAATACCTAACTCCATCATCCGTGCAATAATTTCCTCTTTCACCTGCCCTGTCATACCGGGTTGTTTAGCTCCGGCAAATCCGGGAGTATGTGAGTAAGGATCCGTCGGGAAAGCCCCGTAGTGTTGTGGAGTTTTGTTGAACCCAATCCCGCCCCGTATTTCAAAATAACATTTAATCAAAGCATCTATTATCTCATTATCAGTAGTTCGCTTTTTAGCATTAAAAATATTTTCAATTGTCGCCAGCAAAAGCTTAGATACCATGTGCCAATATATGCATCCGAGCCCTTCATACGCATACATACCTCCGGACCTACCGGTGAATCTGTGGTGTTTAAAGACATCCTCGAAAATTTGCATAATTAATAACTGATCTTGGGCAACGAGTGTTTTATACCCTTGTGCGGCAAGCTTTTTGAGAGTGTCCTTGACCCCCTGAACATTATTGAACGATCCGCTGAAGTAATACCCACCATAGGAATCGGCTTCAATAAGAGAGCAATCATTATCTAAAACCAATGCTTGTAGCAGTTGCGAGCGCTGAAACTGTTCCCTCGGAATTACGTTTAAATCAAGAAAACGAGGAAGTTTTCTATCGGGGTATAAAAGGTAAGAACCTTGCCGCACATCATAAATGTCTGAGTTCCTAAGCGCTGACAAAACTTCAAGTGCCTGCTTTGGGCTCAGATAACCAGAACTGAGAACAGCAACCTGACCCTCCAGCATCTCGTAAAGCCGCGAGACCCTGATTCCAGAGTTATTGACTGTCATCAAATTATACGCATGATAAAGGCCATCATCGCGGCGATTATCGGAGATAGTTCTATCGATTAGAGTCAGACTTAGCCGAAGAAAAGTAATAAGCGATCGAACCTTGATAGTACAGCGAGTATTCGAAACACCATTGGTATAAAAATTTTTTCTGCACTCACTAGCAGCCGCTCCCAACTGGTCTAAAAATTGTTTTTGATACAGACCAGACAGATCCTCATTTCTGCGGGATGCCGCTTTAGTAAAAATTTCATTTACAGAATCGAATAGCTTAACCACTTCGGAGGAAATGTTTACCTCAGAAAAATCTGCCGACAAAAATAAATTCATCAAATAATTCTGAAATCGACGGATGTAATATAAGGTGACTACAGAGACACCGTTGCCGACAAGCGCATTATTCGCATCATTCCACTCAGGGCGCTGAGTGTTCATCCATATCCCGGCACCGGGAATAAAATTGCATAACTTGCCCAACATCGTTGTAAGCAATTTTTCAGACAGATTAACGTGATAGACCCTCTCTTGATTATTCCAAACGAGTCGTCCGTCTGAACCCGAGCATTTCACTCTCTCTTGTATCAGAGTATCTAAGTCATAATCAAAATCGATAGTATTGAATGGGTCATTTAACAATTCCGAATACGGCTTTATTTTGTAGGGCACATTCGCATAGCAAAAAATATCCAGTGTCAAAAACTCTCTTAGTCTTTCAGGATGATGGTTGTCAGAGAACTCCAACAACTTTAGCAAGTATATAATTTGATGGTCTCCCCAATATCCTATACTTGACCATGGGTCAGCAGGATTTAAGGTTTCCCAGTCAATTCCAGCTCTCGTGATTCGGTAAGGGTTATACCCCTCAAATGTTGAGGCATTCACAAATTTGCAGATCATGCTCTCCGCGAAACTGGGTATGGAAAAACACAATGCCTCCCAATTCTGAAAGATGTCCCTCCAATTCCCCTCAAAATTGAGAATCTTAGTCCCATCTTCATGCTGGACTTTGATGTTAAATTGGTTCCAAGGTCTCGACGGATCTCCATGTCGACGGCTAAACGATAGAGGTAAGTATTCATAGCAGATGCGCCGTAAATTTTCGTCGCCATCATGCTTAGTGGCGCGGATCAGGTTTTCATGAAGAATTTCTTCGTCCAGAGATTTCACGAAACTTACGTTTTGATCGAAAGTTGCTGAATTAGTTGTTTTTATAAAGTCCAAAAGGTCATCGCGTAAAACTCTGTAATTATTCTCAAAAACACCACCGCGCAACACATTAAACAGCACATTAGAATAATGATGATTAACGCTCAAAAGATCCTCACTAACCTGCAAGCCATCCGCAGTTGCGACGATGCGACAAAGATTCATCGAACCTAATGATATATCACTTTCAATATCTTTTTTAAGATATTGATTATTATTGATATAATTAATTAAGTTTCTAACTTTAGCTGGGCCTTGGTTTACTTCTGCCACAATATTCCAGCTGATTTCTTCTACCCCAGAAAGCTTACAAATATCATTAACAAAGTAAGCTCCTCTGCGGCCAAATATGTCAACCTCTTTTGAGATTGAAGCGCCTTCACGAAACTTTTGCAACTGAAGTGAGGAAAGAAGAATACACGCATTGGGCAAGCCTGAAGACCAAACGGTTGTTGCAGACAATGCTTCACTGGGCTCCGCACGGTCAACCAATATCGAACTCATCGTATAAAGCGCCATTTTAGACGACTCATCCAACTCATTTTTTTTATAAGCATCTACTAAACAGCTAAGAGCATTTTGAGTATCTGATTCGACACCATATGGGAGAAGATTCTCAATCCCATCGACAATATCTATCTCAACCGGTTCGTGACAATTATTAATTAAGGTCGATGTTTTAACGAATCCAAATTTCTGCGAGGTTCGCCATGCATAACGAAAGGTAACTGCAAGATCTTGATTTTCTTCTTCAAAAATAATCTTATCCCCCAATACATTTTTGTAAAGTTTCCGATTAACTTTATATATTCCGTCATATGACTCGGAAAACGGTTCCCAAAATGATGTCTTTTTTCCTCGTGTCACTAGGGTGAGCGTTCGACTACCTGTGTGAGAAGAGTTGCTCCGAATTTTATCGTCGGAGTAATAAGGGAAAAGTGCACTTTCTGCATTAACTCGTCCCGCAGTGAGCCCTCCGAGTGTCGAGATAAACATCCAGTGATCAGAGTCACTCACCAAGCTTATAAAGAAATCATCCATGCGATCGAAATTTTCGATACAGTAATACTGCTCTCCATCGACATGAACATAAGCGCCAGTCACACTATCCTCACTGTTTTGTCGGATCTGATGACCGACATGTATTGCTCTTTTACTCATAATTTCAGTTTCTATAACGCGCTCTCGCGGTGGTTTAACACAATCCTGTAACATTAAAGTACACATTCAGCTTTACATTTCAAAAACATGCTATCTCAAGCTTCATGCTAGATATATGTTAATCTTCTCGCAATTCATCGAGACATAAATAAGCCGATAAGTAATACTTACAAGACTATCGGAAACTACAAAATTAACGCTTCTGTCAATTTTTTTCGGGCGTGAATAACACCATCTTATGATTCTTTCTCGCTAGTTTATAAAAGTTATCAATTGGGATTTTTTTAAAGTGGGATATGTTTGGTGAGAGATAGTTAATCGTCAAATAATATGCATAGTTATATCCGAGCTGCTGAAGAAATTCCATAATCCTAACAGCTTCTTGAAAATCTTTTTTAGCATGTAATTCAAGCGCCAGAATAGGTCGATGAACTTTAAGCGTCTGACTCGCCCCTCTCAGAGCGCTTCGCTCATGACCCTCAACATCTATTTTTATGAAACTTATCGACTCACACGGATTCTCATTAATATATTGGTCAAGAGTCACTACACTAAAGTCAATATTTGCTTTAGACTTTTCAACTATTCCAGTAGCCCCAACATTCAATGGGTGCTCAAAAGCTCTGAGGGTGCCAGCCTCATCACTTAAACCGGCGTTTACCACCTCGATATTGGTTGACGATTCCGTATTCAAAGCTAATATTTTAAATGTTCTAGGATTAGGTTCGAAACTCACAACGTTACCGAACAGTTGGGCAAAAAACAGTGAATGGTTCCCGATATTTGCGCCCAAATCAAAACAGGTATTCATCTTTTTCAGCTTAAGGTCCAAGAACTCTTTTTTAGCGAATACAGCTCTCGTTTTTCAAACAAACCATCGATAAATATCTTTCTTGAAATTGCATCATGCGCAAAACAT
>MDTC01041349.1_pt1 | contig 19788 bp, 13 predicted proteins | sample 811181 | NCBI WGS metagenome assembly MDTC01 (sample SAMN05326644, study PRJNA326480) | marine metagenome | isolation source: seawater | place: Pacific Ocean: North | collected 2011 | reverse complement strand
TCAGTGCTCAGGGTTCACTGATTTTGGTCTTGTAAATGGAGCGGGATATAATCTTGGTACTGACAATGGCATTACCCACATTTTTGTAGATAATACTGTTCAAAATGGACGAACTTATTATTATGCTATTGTTGCCTATGATTATGGAGCACCGGATATTGGTCCTGGTATATCTCCTTCAGAGAATAATGCTGTTATCGAATTAGATGAAGCGGAAGAGATCAGATCTCTTGGGAAAAATGTTGCTGTTGTTGTCCCTCATCAGCCATCTGCGGGGTATATACCAGATTCACTTGAAATTGAAAATAATGATTTTTTTGGCAGTGGGACGATTAATCCTTTAATTAGAGCGAGAGGGAGTCTAAAGCAGGGTCATAAATATTATTTAACATTTGGTGTAGACACTATTGAAAATGTGAGTGACTATGATCATGGATTTCAATATGTTACAGATGAGATATTGATTTATGATGAAACAGATAGTACGGTGCTAGCTTATAAGGAAGACAGTGCAAAATTCGTTGGAACTAATTTTATTCAAAGAGATACTCTCGATTATTGGACACTGAATCCTTATAGAACTAATTACACAGATATTTTTGATGGGATGCAGGTCGAGATTGTTCAGGAAGTAGAAACCCCTGAGTATAATTATAAAACATCAGGCTGGATTACTGGATCTGGTCCTATGAGAGTTACGCCTACTTCTGTGGAAGGCCTTCAACTGCCATGGAAATATAATATTATTTTTACTGATGATAGTGCTGCTTATGTTGGTAAGGCCACTGCAGGTAATGTGAGAGATGAAAATAATGATCGTATAACAGATATAATAGAAAACGCTGCTGTCAATTTCTACATTCAGAATACATCATTTATTGATACGTCTACGGGTCAGTACGAGATCATGGATGTGGTGGTCCATGATGTGAATGATAACGATACACTTGATCTCTTCGAAGATAGATTTTGTGTAGGTGCGACATCAATGGCAAATAATGGTACCTATCGTTGGAGAGCCACAGCATTTATTATTGATTTTCAATTGATGACTGAGGCAAGCTATCCAGAGCCAGGTGATGTATACCAGGTAGACTGGAAACGACCATTCTATGAAACAGATACCTTAAGATTTGCTGTAAGCTCAATTGATAATCTAAATAAACAATCTATTGCTAGTGATATGAAAAATATTAAGGTTGTTCCTAATCCATACGTAATGACAAATATGATGGAGACCGCAGTCTCAAATCCTTTTCTGAATCAGCGTCGACGGATTATGTTTACGCATATACCTGCACAATGTACGATAAAAATATTTACCATAAGTGGTGTCTTAGTTGATGAAATTATGGTTAACAACCAGCCGGAGAATGGGATTATTCATTGGGATATGTTATCTAGGGAGAATCTTGAAATCGCAGCGGGGATGTATATTTATCATATAAAGGCCCAGGAAACTGGAGATGAAAAACTTGGGAAATTTGCGGTAATCAAATGATCAGATATTTCAGATTAATTTTATTCTATTTGATAATTTATAGCTCCACTTATTTGAGCGGGCAAACAATTTATCGTTATGGTACTACCGCAGCTAATTTTTTAGAAATAGGTATAGGAAGTGGTCCTAATGCTATGGGCGAAGCTCAGGTGTCTGTGGTTAATGATGTGTCTGCAATTTATTGGAATCCTGCTGGGCTTTCTAGTTTAGAAAAAAATTCTGCCTTATTTACAGTACAGCCGTGGCTTGTGGATATTGATATGCTTTTTACTGGTGGTGCATTTGTGATGCCAAATTTGGGTGTATTTGGCATTGGTATTACACAATTAGATTATGGAGATATGGAAGTCACTACTCTAGAATATCAAGATGGGACTGGAGAAAAATTCAAGGCTACAGATTTAGCTGCAGCATTTACTTTTTCAAGAAAAATTGTTTCCTGGTTTGCATTTGGCTCATCCATAAAATATATAAGGTCAAATATATGGCACAACTCTGCTAGTGCTTTTGCAGTTGATTTAGGTGCCATAGTGAATACGGGTTTTTTCTCATTGACTGATCGTAAAGAGAATGGTTTAAATATTGGGATGAGTATTTCAAATTATGGTACTCGTATGAAGTATGATGGGATTGATAATTATCAACCCATAGATATATCTGAATATGAAAGTGGAAATTACGGCGATGTGGCTGGTCAATTTCGTACGTCTGAATGGGAGTTGCCTCTAATATTTAGACTAGGTGTTTCTATTCAACCAATCGCGAGTCAATCGATGACTTTGACAATAGCCGCAGATGCAATTCATCCAAATAATAATAGTGAGTCTGTTAATGTTGGTGCATCTTTTGATAATAAAATTCCGGGATTTGGAGAGTTAAGTTTGAAAGGTGGTTTTAGGAGTGGGATGAGCAATCTGAACTCTGGCAGTAATGATTTGAGTTTCTCTGCAGGAGCTGGAGTTAAGATGTATTTCTTAAGAAATAGAAGTATCGGTATAGATTATGCATACAAGATGATGGGGATACTTGGTAACATTCAAACATATACAGTCAGTATTGCATTTTAATTTTTTTGTTTAATAATGCTTGTTCGGTTATTATTATTTTTTATCTTTTATTTTATAGGTTGCTCTAAACAAACGACCATTCCAGATAATCATATTTTAGCTAGAGTTGGTTCTAGTATTATAACTATTCAGGAGTTTATTCGAAGGTCCGAGTATACAATAAGACCGAACTATTGTAGACAATCAAACTATATTCATAAAAAAATTATTTTGAATTCATTAATTGCAGAAAAATTAACCGCGTTAGAATATGAAGCAAAATATAAGAATAGTCTAGATGATAATAATTTTGATCAGTTTTTAATTGGCCGAATGGAACAGGCTATGCGCCAGGTCTATTATGCAAAAGAGTTTTATTCTAAAACAAAGCTCAAAGAGAGTGAGACCAAAGCCGCTTATCAACTTGCTGGTCGAACAATATTAATTCAATTTTTAAATCTTCCTAATTTTGAAATAACTAAAAAGGTTAAGGATCTTTATGAATCAGGTGTACCCCTTGATTCTATACACCAGAATCTATGGGGAGGCTTAGCCCCGACACGTAATATTTCTTGGTTTGATAGGGAGCAAATTGAAGTACATGAAGCATTATTTAATGATTCTGTTAAACAAGGAGATTTAATCGGGCCGTTAAAAACAAATGATGATACTTATATGCTTATGGTAGTTAAGGGCTGGAAAGATGAAGTCTTATTAACTGAAGCAGATAAAAATAGACGTTGGGATGATATTAAAGAGAGACTGACAGATCAAAAAGCAAAGTCAGTTTATTTTGAATGGGTCGCAGATATTATGAAAGGTAAGCGGATGAATTTAAATCCTAATGTATTCCCTAATTATGCAAGTCAGGCGTCAAATTATTTTTTTAAAATGGATTCTATAAAGAAAAGTGCGCTTAATGATGCAGTGTGGGATAGACCAGAAATTTTGGATCAGCCAACTTTTATATATGATAATGAAAGTTATCAGATTGATCCCAATGCGATTCTTTTAAATTATAATGGTAAAGATTGGACGATAAATGATTTTAATCAAAAACTAAAAACACATCCACTAACATTTAGAAAAAGGAAAATGAATAAAAAAGAATTTTCAAATCAGCTTCGTTTAGCTATAGCAGATTTATTTCGTGATTTTGAAATAACAAAAAAATGTTATCAATCCGGTTACGATAATCATTGGATTGTGAATTCTAATCTCACTATGTGGCGGGATGCATCTTTAAGTCGAAGATTTTCATCAAAATTGCGTTCCAGTCATGATGATCTCAATGAACAAGATAGATGGCTAAATTTTATAAATCCAATTATTGATACTTTACAAGAAACTTATTCTAGTCAAATTAAAATAAATATGGATGCATTTGAAGCTATAGAGCTAACACAAACTGATATGGTTGTAAGCCAGCGTGGAGTGCCTTTTCCAATTGTTGTTCCGCCTTTTCCAATAATTACTACTGATAAATTATTAAACTATGGTAGTAAAATAGGCCTATGAAATTCATAAGATTATTAAATATTCTTCTTCTTTTCATTATTTGTCTAGATGCCAAACCTTATAGAGGCGGAGAACTTAGAACAATTCAGGATTATCGTTATGGTAGATTTGAAGTTAGAATGAAGTCAGCCGCTGGTGATGGTGTTATAAGCTCATTTTTTACTTATCGGGATTATTGGTCCGAAGGTCTTACAGGATCTCAACATTGGAATGAGATTGATTGGGAATGGTTGGGCAGATATGATGATCGAGCACAAACAAATTTAATCACGCAAAATGAATGGAATCATGAACAATTGGTCAGTGTAGACTTTAACCCTCATGATGATTACAATACCTATGCTTTTGAATGGACACCTGATTATGTAGCTTTCTTTGTTAATGATGATTTAGTAAGAATGGATGATAGTTATTATGTAGACTCTTTATATCATTATCAAAAAATTATGATGAATATTTGGCAACCAACTCATGTTGATTGGGTGGGTGAATTTGATCCAGATATTTTACCAGTTTATGCATTTTATGATTGGGTAAAATATTATGCATATGTACCGGGTACAGGCAATACTGGCACTGATAATAATTTTATCATGCTATGGGAAGATGAATTTAATTTTTGGAATATGAATAGATGGGAAAAAGCGACACATACATTTGACAATAATAATGTTGATTTTATTGAAGAGAATGTAGTGTTTCACGATAGTAATATGATCCTATGCATGACGACTCCAAGTAATACTGGTTATGAGCCAGAAGGGCCAGAGTATACTATACAAAACCCAGGTTTTGAATCAAACTTTGAGTATTGGTCTGTCTGGCCAGAAAACTTAACAAATTATACTATTGTTTCTAATCCAACTTTACATGGTAATGGCTCATTAAAAGTCTTTGGTCAGAACTCAGGCGTTAATAATTCTATCGCTATTTTTCAAACCTTTCATCCTTCTGCAGGAGAACAATTTAATTTTTCTGGTTTTGGTTATGTTTCTAATTCTGATCCTATTCAAGATGGGAATAGCACTTTCTTAGAGATTACATTTTTTGATAGTAACTGGAATGTTTTAGGTGAACAACATCAGTCATCACATATAACAAATACATCCTCAATGAATCAGTGGATATCATTGCAAACATCAGGAACTGCTCCGGATGGAGTTTATGCTGTTAATGTTGCAATGGTTTATAAACAACTTAATGATGGTAGCGGTTCAGTGTTTTTTGATGATTTGAATCTTAATAATTCTGAATTAGATATTAATTATACCGTAATATCAAAATATGATACCAATATAAATGCATTTCCAAACCCATTTAATAACCATATAGATATTTCTTTTGATTCTCATGGTGATAGACATGAGACTTTAATAATTGTAAATATTTTAGGTCAGCCAGTAAGAACATCATGGAGTAGTAGTTTTGTGAAAGGTAATAATCATTTCTTATGGGATGGTAAAAATGATTCTGGACAAGACGTACCAACAGGTATTTATTTTGTTAGTTTAAAGAGTGTTAATCAAACAGTTACAAAAAAAATAATGCTTCTGAAATAATGAAGAAATTTAAACATTTATTTTTCTATGTGACTCTAATCGTTATTTTGATCAATTGTGAAAATAAGAAAGATAATTCTGAAGAAATATCTAATATTGATAATAGTGAGTGGGATTTAGTTTGGTTTGATGAATTCAATGGTAGTGAGATAGATATGTCTAAATGGAATAAGCTTTTATGGAAACCTGGACATGTTAATAATGAATTACAGGCATATACTGATCGTGATACAAATATTTATTTAGATGATGGTCACTTAGTTATACAGGCACTGATTGAACCTGGGTTTTGGGGAGAAGACTATAACGGTGAAGAATATAATTCAGATTATACATCAGGTCGATTAAATACAGATAATAAGGTGAATTGGTTATATGGAAGGTTTGATATAAGTGCAAAATTGCCGCAAGGGAATGGATCTTGGCCTGCTATCTGGATGCTTGGTGAAAATATTAGTTCAGTTGGCTGGCCACATTGTGGCGAGATTGATATCATGGAACACGTTGGCTTTGATGAAGGGAATATTCATGGGTCAATCCACACTACAGATTTTAACCACATGTTGAATACTCAGAGATCAGGAAGCAGAACTATACCAACGGCCACTGATTCATTTCATACATATTCTCTTGAGTGGTCACCCACATATTTAAGATATTTAATTGATAATGAGCCATTTCATTTTATTTATAATGATAGTGATGGAGATATTAATAAATGGCCTTTTGTTGCTTCTCAATATATGATACTCAATCTTGCGATTGGCGGTGATTGGGGAGGTATAAATGGAATTGACGTAAGTGCATTTCCAATGAAGATGTTTGTTGATTATGTTCGAGTCTCAAAAAGAAAAAGTACTACTCCAGATATTAATGTTAAATTTCAAGTTGATATGAAAAATGTGAATATTCATAGTACTGGTGTTAGGCTTTCTGGAGGAGATATTAGTTCTGGCTATCCAGGAGGATTTGCTATGTCTTCTCAATCCGATACAACTAATATTTGGGAGATCTCATTAACGCTGCCACCAAATTCAACATTTACATACAAATTTAGAAATGGTTTTTTTCCAAATGATTGGGAAGGCGGATGGGAGATAGTAGACTCTGATTGTCAAGCGGATAATAATGGTAATAGGAGTGTGATCCTAGGTAATCAGGATACTACGTTATTACCTATATGTTTTGAGAGATGTATGATATGCGATTAATTATTACGATAGTTATATTATTGAATAGTCTTTATGCACAGGGCTTTTTACATGTTCAAGATGGAGAGATTGTAGAAGGGAATGGAAGCCCGATCCTTCTAAGAGGTTTTGGCCTAGGTGGTTGGTTGGTCCCTGAAGGATATATGTTGCATAATAAGGCATGGATTGAAGGGTTTGAATCACCTACAGAGATTGAGAATCAAATAGAAAATTTAGTTGGACCAGAAATAGCGCAAAATTTTTGGGAATTGTATCGTGAAAATTATGTAGCTCAGGCGGACATAGATCAAATAGCAGAATGGGGTTTCAATCACATAAGAGTTCCTTTTCATTATAAACAGTTTTATAATGAATCAGGAGTAGAAACACCGATTGGTTATGCTATTATTGATGAATTAATAACTTGGTGTGAACCATATAATATGTACATTATTCTAGATATGCATTGTGCCCCAGGAGCGCAGAATGGAGGTCCAATTAGTGATAGTGATGGTACAGCAAATCTATGGCTAGAAGATTCTAATAAAGAACTCACGATACAGATTTGGAAAGAAATTGCAGAATATTATTCGGAAGAGACTCTCATAGGAGGTTATGACTTAATCAATGAACCAGTTTTGCCGGATGGGGTGACTCTAGATGAGTTTCGACAATTATATATAGATATTACGAATGCAATTCGCACTGTAGATGCAAATCATATTTTATTTATTGAAGGTAATTGGTATGGAACTGATTTCTCAGGTCTTACTCCTCCATGGGATGATAATATGTCTTATTCCTTTCATAAATATTGGGGTGAGACAACCTTAGAGACAATCCAGCAATATTTAAGTATAAGTAATACTTATAATGTGCCGCTATGGATGGGGGAGTCTGGTGAAAATTCAAATCATTGGTATTATGAAGTATTTAAATTATTGGAAGACAATAACATTGGATGGAATTTTTGGACTCATAAAAAGGTTGAAAAAATTTCTAGTCCATTTTCGGCCGTTATATCTACTTCATATCAAAATTTAATTGATTACTGGAGTGGAGATGGCTCACAACCATCTTCCCTATATGCAGAAGCTGCGCTAACAATTTTTGCAAATAGTCTAAAAATTGAAAATTGTATTGAATTACCCGGAGTGATTGCATCGCTTACTGATCCTGAATATGGAGAAGTCTCGAAGCCCTATAATCATCACACAATACCTGGTATTATACCTGCAGCTGAATATGATATTGGTGCGAGAGGAATATCTTATACGGATAGTGATTATTATAATAATGGAGATGGGAGCTATAATGATGGATGGACCTTTCGAAATGATGGGGTAGATATACAAGCCAATGAAGACGCAAGTGGTCTCCCATATAATATTGGTTGGACTGATATTGGTGAATGGATAGGATATACTATTGATGATGTTATTCCTGGGACTTATAATATAAAGATAAGGATAGCGGCCACAGGTTCAGATGGAATTTTTTTCACAAAATTAAATGGAGAAAACTTAGGTATTGTAAATGTTCCAAATACTGGAGGTTGGCATAATTGGCAAGATGTAGAGATTTCAAATATAGAAATAGATGAAGGTCAGCAGTTTTTTAAGATTCAAATAGTACAGGCGGGTTTTAATATAGAAAGGATTACTTTTATATCTACAACTGCTAGTGCAATAGAAGTTCCAATTGCTAATAAATTTCAAATCAGTGACCCTTATCCTAATCCTTTTAATCCCATTGTCACAGTAGACATTACATTAAGTGAATCTGGCCTATATTCTGCAAATATTATTGATATAAATGGTAAAATTATTTCAAATATTTTTAGCAAATTTTTAGATAAAGGTGAGCATAAAATCAAATGGAATGGCAAAAACTTTTTAGGTGAGTCTATTGCTAGTGGAATATTTTTTCTAAAATTTTCAGATAATAGAAACTCTATGGTTAAAAAGATAATCTTATTACGATAGATAGAATCAATAATCTGAGATTATTATAAAAGTATTTTATACTTTTTGTTCCAGATTTGATGCACTATAACTATCCCAAAAAATGCAATTAAGAAGTGCGCAGTTGTAAAATATATTGCAAAAGGCATACTATTAAATTCTATAAACCAACCCACGCATAACGAGCTTAAGACTACCATACTCCTAGTATACACACCGAAAATAGTTTGTACTCTACCCATTATTTGATTTGGAATATTTTCCATAAAAATAGTGCGAATAATAATGCGTGCTGCATTATTATTAATACCCATTACAAAATATGCTAATGCAGCAAAATAGATATTCGGCATTATAGGTGCAATAAAGCACATCAATCCTGCTAAAATATAACAAATCATAAGATAGTACTTACGGCCAAGCATATTTAATAAATAGCCGACTATTATTGCTGAAAGTAATGCACCAACTCCATATAGTCCATCCATCAATCCATATCCCCAGCTACCTTTTTGGAATATTACTTTTGATATTGTAATTGTTAACACTGATAGAGCTCCCCATAATGCTACATCTGATAAGATGGTCGTGAGTCCTAACGTTAGAATATCATACCTCTGCTTCAAAAATGAAAAACCGATTTTTATAGAGTTTAATAATTTTTGTGGTTTTGTTTTTACTATTTTAGATTTAAAAGGAGCGAGTGTTATCAAAAGCCCAGAGATAAAATAAGTACCGACATTAATCCAGAGTGCGACTAAGGGGTCATAAATATGCACAATAAATCCACCTAGCCCAGCTCCAAGAATTGATCCAAATTGGTAGCTTGCTGACAGAAGTTTATTAGCATTGAAGTAGTCTTCTTTTGATACTAATTCTTGAACAAAAGCCTGTGCTGTAGGCCAAAACAAAGAGTTCCCTATTCCCATCAATATTGCCACAGGATAGAGCATCCATAGTTGAAAATCATTAAATGATATAGCAAATAAAAATAATATTATTATAATCATTCTAAATATATCAAGAATGACTAATAGCCATTTTCGATTCATTCTATCAATAATGACTCCCGCAAATAATGCGAGAGCTAGTCCTGGTGCAGTAGCAGATGCCATGATTTTTCCTAGAGCATATTCAGAGCCTGTTTTTTCAAGTACGATCCAACTGATAGCAATGAGATTAAAACCAAATCCAATTAGAGATGCAATATTTCCTAAAAAAAATAATAGAAATGTGGAGTTTTTTAATAAACGTAACATTGATTTTTACATAATCAGGGAGATTAATTTAAATGTAATTAAGATCAACCCGAATATAAGTGTGATTATAATTGCCCACTTTAATAGTATTATTATGAAGTATTTTATTGCAATAAGTATTTGTTTCTGGATTTTCAAATTTTTTTATTAAGATAATATATTATAGATGCGTTACTATTATTGTTATATTAAAATTGATTTTTAATTAGAATTATAATATTAAAATGGATGGGATTACTTGCTTAATCTCCGTTTACAAATTAATTATTGATTAATATATAATTAAGATTTTAGGATAAAAATGACACAAATCACACTATTAGTAATGGCTGCTGGAATGGGATCAAGATATGGTGGACTAAAACAATTAGATCCTGTTGGCCCCAGTAGTGAGACAATTATTGATTATTCAGTTTTTGATGCGATACAGGCTGGTTTCACCAATATTGTTTTTGTAATCAGAAAAGATTTTGAATTAGACTTTAGATCAAAGGTCACAGATAAATATGGTGATAGAATCAATATAGAATTTGCCTTTCAAGATTTAAAAGACCTTCCCAAAGGATTTAGCTGTCCAGATGATCGATTAAAACCATGGGGCACTGGCCATGCTATTTTATCTGCACGAGACTTAATTCAAGGACCATTTATTGCAATTAATGGAGATGACTTTTATGGGAGAGAGTCATTTAAGGTTATTGCAGATTATTATAATACTGGTGGTGAGAATTTTTCGATGGTTGCTTTTCAGTTGAATAAAACTCTCTCTGAGCATGGTGGGGTTACTCGGGGATTGTGTACGCTCAAAAAAGATTTGCTTCATACAGTAATTGAGACGGAAAACATTAGAGATGAATCATCGGGAGTTATATCTGATCGAGATATTGATTTAAATGGCACTGAATTAGTTTCTATGAATGTCTGGGGATTTACCCCGATATTATTTGATTATCTTGAGAATGGTTTTTCTGAATTTTTAGAAAAAGAGTTACACAATCCTAAAAGTGAATATTTAATTCCTACTGTAGTTAATAATTTAATTCAATCGAATCAAGAGTCTGTACTGGTCTTGAGGAGTAGTGCCCAGTGGTTTGGGGTAACATATAAAGAAGATAAGCCACATGTTATTAATAAGATTAATCAACTAACTGAAAATGGTGTATATCCTTCATCATTATTCTAGATTCTAGATTTTTTGTAAATAGTAACTATTATATATAATAGTATCAATGAGAGTTTCAGTTATTATACCAACATTCAATAGGAAACATACATTAACCAGAGCTCTTGAATCAGTTATTAATCAAACATATCAGCCAGATGAAATTATAGTCATAGATGATTGTTCTGAAGATGGTACTTCTGATTGGATACAGACTGAATATCCTTCAATTAATTTAATTACGCTATCTTCAACTAATTCTCCGAAAGGTGTTAGCTATGCAAGGAATGTAGGTATTAAAATGGCTAAATGTGATTGGATTGCTCTATTAGATTCTGATGATGAATGGCTTCCAAAAAAGCTTGAGTTTCAGATTAAACTAATAAAAAATAATCCTAATTTATTATTTTGTCATACAAATGAAATTTGGATACGTAATGGTGTAAGAGTCAATCAAATGAAAAAGCATCAGAAATATGGTGGATATATTTTTGATAAATGTTTAGATATTTGCAGAATTTCTCCATCATCATCTTTATTGCATAATTCTATTCTAGATGAAGTTGGTATGTTTGATGATGATTTAAAAGTTTGTGAAGACTATGATTTATGGTTACGTATTACAGCCAAATATAATGTTCTTTTTTTAGATGAAGCATTGATCAATAAATATGGTGGCCATAATGATCAATTATCAAAAGTTACTGGGGGCATTGAAAAATATAGAATTATTGCATTAGAAAATATTATGAGTAGTGGTCTTCTTGACAAAACTCAATTTGATCAAGCAAAGGCAAGTCTTTTTAGTAAATATCATATTTATGAGAAAGGCCTTAAAAAACGTGGGAAATTAGATGAATTAAAAAAAATAAAGAGCAGGATTCTGTATTGGACTTATATATAAGATATAGGTTAGCTTTTATAACAAATAATATCATTATATATATAATGAGTTATATTCAATGAACGTCCGTTATGATTAGATATGATTAATAAAATTATTTTATGAAAAAATTAATAACTAGTCTTACTCTGTTTTTAACCTTGATCTTTGGAAAGACATGGGTAAGTCCGAATAATACAGAAGCGTCAATGCCAAATTGGGATGTTAATGTAATTTCAAAACAGCAAATTGAGATAACATTTGAGTTGGATGGTTATTTTATTGAAGAATTACGAGATGGTAAAAAACGAATAACGTTTCCTAGTGGTGTCCCATTAATGATTGAAGGTGCTCCAGAAGTCCCGGTAATTGCAAAATCGATCGTAGTGCCAAATCTTGCCCATATGGAAGTACAAATTATTGGAACGGATTTTACAGATTATAATTTAGATGATATAGTTCCTTCTAAGGGTAATCTTACTCGCAATATAGACCCTAAAACGGTTCCATATATTTTTGGTAAGCCGTTTTTTGAAGATCAATTTTTCCCAAAAGATATTGTATATTTACGTGATCCATATATTATGAGGTCACTACGTGGTCAGGCGGTTGTTTTTCAACCAATACAATATAATCCAATCCGTAAAATATTAAGAGTCTTCTCTTCAATAAGAATTGAAGTGAAAGAAAATGGCACCAGTGATATTAATCCCTTAACTCGATTTCCAAAAAATGTAGCTTCATCTGAGTACGAACAAATTTATCAAGATCACTTTTTGAATTATACTAATACAGATCGATATGAGCCACTAAGCGAGCAAGGTCCGATGCTTATTATATCATACGGTGATTTTATGGATGAGATGCAACCTTTTGTCGATTGGAAGAATTATAAGGGAATACCTACTGAAATAGTAGATATTGCTGATATTGGTAGTGTGACAGAGATGGAACAATTTATTGAAGATGCATACTATGAAAATGGTATAGCCTATGTTTTACTTGTTGGTGATATTGCACAAATTGAAACTATCCGACGTTCAGATGGAGCTGGTGCAAATAGTCCGAGTGATAATACATTGTCTTTTACTGCTGGGAATGATGCATATCCTGATTTATTTATTGGTCGTTTCTCTGCAGAGAATGGAGATCATGTGACTACAATGGTAGATCGAACTATAGAATATGAAATGGAACCTGATCCATCTTCTGATTGGTATAAAAAAGGATCTGGGTTTGCATCAGATCAAGGTCCAGGAGATGATGGAGAGTACGATACTGAGCATTTAAATAATATTAGAGAAATCCTTTTAGATTATACTTATAATCATATAGATCAAGTATACGATCCGACTGGTACGGTTGCGGAAGGTGAAGCAGCGATTAATGAAGGTCGTTCTATCATAAATTATACAGGACATGGATCAAACAGCTCATGGGGGAATGGATGCCCTATGAACAATACAGACGTTAATGGATTGACTAATGTAGGTAGGTACCCCTTTATTTGGTCTGTTGCTTGTGTAAATGGTGAATTTCATTTAGGAACGTGTTTTGCAGAAACATGGCTCCGAGCCACTAATGCTGACGACGGTACACCAACTGGGGCAGTAGTCACTCTTATGTCAACAGTAAATCAAGGCTGGAACCCACCTATGGATGGGCAGGATGAAATGAATTTAATTTTAGTTGAATCTTATGAAAATAATATCAAACGTACTTTTGGAGGTCTATCTATTAATGGTATGATGCAAATGAATGATAATTATGGATCTGCGGGATATGATGAAGTGTATTATTGGACATGTTTTGGTGACCCATCTTTGGTAGTTCGTACCGATACTCCAACTGAGATGACAATTAACTATGATGAAATATTAATTATAGGAGCTACTAGTTTTTCGATTGAAACAGGTGAAAGTGGAGCTTTAGTGGCTATTTCGAGAGATGGAAATCTCATCGGATCTAACTATACTGATGCTTCTGGGGCTCTAACAATAGAATTTGATGAGCCTATAGAAGTCCCCGGCGAGATTAATATTGTTGTAACAAGTTATAATAAGATTCCATTTGAAAACACCATAAATGTTATTGCTCCAGATGGGGCCTATATGCTACTTGGTGATGCGATTGTTAGTGGTGGGACAGATGATATATTAGACTTTGGTGAAGATGGTTATTTATATACGACTTTCGAAAATGTTGGACAAGAGTCATCGGATGATTTGTTTATTGCACTTTCACACCCAGGGAATATGGTTACAATTAATACAACTGAGATTGAACAATCATCTGTGGCGTCAGGTGAATTAGTTACAGTTGGACCTTTTGATTTTGAAGTAGATTGGAATTTAGAAGATGGAGAACAAATTCCTTTTGTTTTAGATATTTCTTCTGGTAATGATACTTGGTCTTATAATTTAACCTTTCCAGTAGAAGCGCCTGCATATACAGTTTTATCTGCTCAATTTGTAGATGGAGGGAATGGTGTTCTTGATCCTGGGGAATCGATAACCCTTTATTTAACACTATTAAATTCTGGTAATGCAAGTATTGAAAGTCCCACATTTGATGTTACAACGAGTGACCCATATATTACTCTTGGAAATATCAATAGTGATAATGAAAGCTCTTTTGATATTAATAGTGAGATAACACTTGAAATACAAGTATCTGCTTCTGCTGATGTACCAATTGGGCATACTGCTACCATAGGAATAATTGTTGGGGCAATTGGTACGGATTATGCTTTCTCTGTTGCAATTCCAATTACCCTTGGATTATTAATTGAAGATTTTGAGACTGGAACTTTTGCAGAATTTGATTGGATACATAGTGGTGATGCACAATGGGAAATTCATACCGATGCATATTCAGGCAATTATTCAGTACAATCAGGAAGTATTAGTAATAATCAAATATCAGAGCTTAGTTTGATTATGAATATTTTATATGAAGGAGATCTAACTTTTTTTGCTAAAGCATCGTCTGAACAAGGAAATTCTGGAATAGTGTATGACTATTTAGAATTTTATATTGATGATCAAGAACAAAATCTAGTTATTGGTGGAGAATCAAGCTGGGATGAATATACAGTCACACTCCCTGTTGGAGAACATAACTTAAAATGGGTCTATAAGAAAGATGCAGCACAAAGTAGTGGGGATGATTGTGCATGGGTTGATAGAATTCAGTTCCCGCCAGGTGCTATTACACCACTGAGTATTGATTTTGGTGATTTAAATCTTGATGGTGTAATTAATGTTTTGGATGTTATTGTGACTGTTAATACAGTAATGGGTTATTTAGATTTATCAAATGATCAACTTCAAAATGCGGATATGAATTTAGATGGAGTGATTAATGTCATTGATATTCTAATGATTGTGGATGTTGTTTTATCAGAATAATAGGATTATTAAAAATAAATTTTAAATAGCCTCAAATTATGGGGCTATTTTTTTTGGATTATTATGACAGATTCTTTAACAATTACTTCTGTATTTTTATTAGGATGTTTTCATGCTTTAGAGCCAGGACATGGTAAAACATTCCTCTTGGCCTATACTCTAGGTGGTAGATTAGATTTTCGTAAAATTATGTTATTAACCACGAGCTTATTAATATCTCATTTTGTGGTTTTGGCTATGATTTCAATAATATTTAATCTAGTTATGGCAGAATTTGCTTCTGATTATATTCATAATATCTCTCATTGGTTAGGACCTTCAATTATTCTTTTATTTGGCTCTTATATTTTTACAAGAGCCATTTATAAATCTAAGCATACTCATTCAGATGATTGTGGACACTCCCATGGAGAGTTTATAGAAACAAAAATAGAAAACCCGATTACTGTTGGTATTTTAACGGGGATGTTACCCTGTGCATCCTCGCTAGCTGTAATTATGCTTACGGGATTAAAGCCAACTGTTAGTGATATTTTACGTTTTATTTCAATATATGTTTTTGGGATAGCACTAGTATTGTTTTTATTAGTATTAGCATTTAATTATACAAAAAATATATTATTGAATAAAATTAGTAATATTCAAAATAATCTAAATACAGAATTGATTAGTGGAAGCCTGATTATTGTAGTTGGGCTGCTTTACCTGAGCTATAATTGGGTGGGCCATTTTCATTAGATAAGGACTTATTATGAAGAGAATAATTATTATAAATATTTTTCTGACTATTTTATTTTCTAAGAATATTCAAAGTTATACAATAGATACTGAAAATTCACAGCTTAGATGGGAAGCTTCAAAAGTCACGGGATCTCATTGGGGCTATATTAAGATGAAAAAAGGAGAAATAATTCTTAATGGGGAAAAAGTTGTAAGTGGCGAATTTTTTGTGGATCTCAATACTATAACTGTTGAAGATATGGGTGTTAGTCCTTGGGCTGAGAAATTAGTAAATCATTTAAAATCAGATGATTTTTTCTATGTCGAAAATTTTCCTCTAGCATCTCTTGTATTGATATCGGCAGATTTTAAAAAAGGTTCTTTTACAATTACCGGAGATTTAACAATTAAGGGTAAAACTCATCCTATATCATTTCCTGCTGTAATTAATTTTTCTGAATTTGGGCCAAGCGCGTCTGGCCAATTGAAGATAGATAGAACTAATTATAATATAATATATCGTTCAGGAAAATTTTATCCAGATATAGGTGATAAATTAATTTATGACGAGTTTATTATTGATTTTATTTTAAAAACAAAATAAGTCTTTTTTATAATTAATATTTTAATGAAGTATTATCTTAATTTATTACTTAGATTATTAATTTTTATCACTTTTAGCTATGGTAATAAAAATTATTTAGTCGATTTTAATCCTGATTCTTTAAGATTTAAAACTGCAATAGCTGTTCGTTGCTCAATCCCTCCAGTATTAGATGGAAAAATGGAAAAAAATATTTGGGGATTAGTTCAACCTGTAAATGAATTTTTTCAAATTGAGCCTTTGGAGTTAGATGCTCCAAATGAGCTGACCACTGCTCGTATATTGTATGACGATGATGCATTATATATATTTATTGAAGCTTTTGATTCTAAACCAGAAAAAATTAAAAAGGTATTAGTTCGAAGAGACAGTTGGATGGATGGGTTTAGTGAGAAATCTGATTGGGTTGGTTTTGCGATCGATTCAAAAAATGATGATTATAATGGTTATTTTATTGCAGTTAATGCTTCTGGCGCCATAATGGATGTCGCTCTTTCCGGAGAATGGAATTTTGATAGAACTTGGAACCCAATTTGGGATGTCGCTACTTCTGTTAATGATAAAGGTTGGTCTGCAGAATTCAAATTACCATTCTCTAATTTTCAATTTGAGAATAAAGAAGATATAGTCTGGGGGATTGAGTTTGAAAGATTTATCCATAGATTACAAGAAAAGGTCCATTGGCCTGGACGTCCTAAATCAGTTAGAGGATTAATTCTTCCACTAGGAATATTAAAAGGAATTAATAATATACCGAATTCTCATCAACTTGAATTAGTTCCATATGGATTGGGAGGCTATAGTGAAAGCTTGCAAACTGAAATAGGGTTAGACCTTAGGTATGGTTTATCCTCAAACTCTATTATGAATATAACAATTAATCCTGATTTTGGTCAGGTTGAGGTTGATCCATCTGTATTAAATTTGACAGCTTTCGAAACATTTTATGAAGAAAAAAGACCATTTTTTTCAGAAGGTTCTGAATTCTTTAATCATCGTATATCATTATTTAATTCACGCAGAATTGGAAAAAAGCCGAGTTATGATATTCCTGAAAGTGGTGAAATAATTAATGTCTCTGATTATACAACTATATTAGGTGCTACAAAGATTATGGGTAGTACGGCTTTAGGAATTAATTATGGTGTAATAAGTGCATTGACATCTGAAGAATCTGCAACACATATTGATAGTATTAATTCTAAAGAAATTATTATCGAACCAAGAACAAATTATTCGATAGGTCGGATTGAAATACCTTTGGTGAATAATGTTTCTAGATTTGGTGTTATGGTTACAAATGTAGCAAGGAAAAATAATCCTGGTGCTAGTGTTATTGGAGCAGATTGGAGATTTGGTTTTTTTAATAACCGACTGTTTGCAAATGGGCAGGCAATTCATTCGAATACTAATAATATTAGGGGCAATGCTTTTAGGTTTAACATAGGTTATTTAGACCCAACTTGGTGGAGCACTCGTTTATGGTATGGCACCTATGATAATAAATTTGATATTAATGATCTCGGTTATCTTAGAAGAAATGGTCTATCATATTTAGGGACGAGGCTAGAATTAAGAAAACAAGAGCCTTGGGGTTATTTTATAAATAATAATTTAGAATTAAAATTCTCACAAGAATGGAATAACGATAATATAGTTATTGAAAAGGAGATTGAAGTTGAACAGGAAAATTTATTAAAAAACTATTGGAATATTGGCATTTTCAGTAAACTATTTCTTCCAGCCTATAATGATGAAGATATTTTTAGAAATGAAAAGGCATGGATATATAAGACAGAACTAAGAGGTTATATTGGTCCTAGTTTTAGTACTGATAGAAGAAAAAAATTCATTATTTATTCCAATTTTGGAATGGGGTATGGAAGAAACCGAGGAGTAGGATATAATTTCAATATGAGACTAGAGATAAAACCAATTGAACCACTTAATATTGAAATAAGGGCGATACAAGATTTCACACCAGAATATATGCAATGGGTAGATATTCTGGAACTTTCAGATGACACTATAAGGGTGTATGCTAAATCTCGTTTAGTCACTCAAGATATTACTATCAGAGTAAATTGGACTTTCTCTCCAAGGCTAACTTTTCAGTGTTTTATTCAACCATTCTTTGTTGATATGGAATATGAAAATTATTCCAGATTGATAGAGCAAAATACTATGAATATTGAGCCATATAATTATCTTGATTATTATGAAAAACCTGATTTTATTTTGCAGAATACGGTTGGTACTTTTGTACTGCGCTGGGAATACAATTCCGGTAGTACTCTATATGTGGTATATAACCTGAATGATAATAAATATTATAGTCCTGTAGATAATTATTGGGAATCAGAATCAGTTCATGCGCTATATTTAAAATTAAATTATTGGTTGAAATATTAGATATTAATCTACCTTCCATATATGGACTAATTCTCCACCTAGAAATCCAGTAATACACACACTTATAAATATAAGAGTAAAAAAGGCTAAAAATAATTCCTGAGCTTTTTGGTCTGCTTTTTTATTTAGAGTAATCCATATCCAAACTAACGTGAGTAATAGAGTACCCCAAGTTGTAATATTTGCAAATCGTTCATGATTAATCAATATCTGTCTAGCTTCTAGGCAAATATCATTTAATTTTTGTGCTGAATGGTTTCCTGAGATTGCTGATGGGATCGTAGATAATGCTGCAGGGATTAAAACCCACATAGTCAAATTTTTTGGTACTAGAGTGGGTTTGATAACAGTGATAATTTGGAATCCATAGGATAATACTATAAGAGCAATTGGAAAATGAGTAATCACAGGATGGAAATCTAGATACATAGTTCAAATTACATTAAAATTAAAAGCCCTGCAAATACAGGGCTTTTAGTGTAGCCCGTAGGAGAATCGAACTCCTGTTGCCAGGATGAAAACCTGGAGTCCTAACCACTAGACGAACGGGCCAAATTATA
>MDTC01194930.1_pt1 | contig 19805 bp, 15 predicted proteins | sample 811181 | NCBI WGS metagenome assembly MDTC01 (sample SAMN05326644, study PRJNA326480) | marine metagenome | isolation source: seawater | place: Pacific Ocean: North | collected 2011 | reverse complement strand
CACCTCCACCACCTCCACCACCCATCATCCCCCCACCATCTCCACCACCGGGTAATACACTATCTACGTTAGCCGCTGAGTAATTAGGAACCTTTTTACATGTAAACGCTGGCTCAGGACATCGTTGAGGTCTTGGACATGGGGGGCAATCAGGGCAACATTGTCCACCTTTCATGCCTTTTCCACCACTACCACCACCACCACCACCGCTCTTAATTTCAGGGCATTTGGGGCAAACAGGTGGAACAACTTGAGATTTTAGAACATATAGATGTTCTTCACCAGCAGGTATTTGACTTTTTGGTACGCCATTTTTAGCACCATAAGATGAACGTGTTTTACTAGGATTGGATGTATTGAAAGTTACGCTTAAATCAGGTTGGAATGTAGTATCATCCGGGTTATAGTTTCCAGTGACGTCTCCATCTTCCATTTCTTCACCATCACCATTTGTTGTTGTTCCAAAAGGATTATATTCTTCACCATCTTCCAGTGTATTTCCTTGGGCGTCCATCCCCCCTCCTTCTTCTTGACCTCCAGCAGCTAAATCTTCAGGAGATGGGGCCGCTTCAGCACTGTCCTCCAAATTAGAATTTCCTTCTATGATATTCATACCTTCTAAAACCCTTATACCTAAAGAACTAAAAATAAGAACCGTTAGTAATATGAGAAATAAATGTAATTTAGTTAGTTTGAATTTCATCATTTATATAAATTATATTATGAAAAAAAAATTAATATAATTATATATAATATATGCCAGCACTAACACACAATAGAGTAAGAAATGGTTTTAACGGTGGACGTCGGTTATTAAATGCAACAGCCGGTGTTAAATTTGGTAGAACAGTGGGAACAACAAATTCAGATGCAACACGTGCTAAAGCTTTGGTAGGAGGCATCGGTGGTAAAAGTAAATTTGCAAGAAGAGCAATACAACGGCGTGGTATAACTTCGGAAAGCGGTAGCTGTTGCTCCGAAAAAATAAAAATAGGTTTAAAAATAATAACTCAAGTTGATAAAAACACAAATGATTCAACACCAACAATTGTATTTACTTCAACAGAACCGGGTATAGTTGTTTCTAATAGGGCTTTTACAACGTCTAAAAATGTTTTGCGGGGTAAAAATACTTTAACATTTAATACTTTAGCAGATGGAACATATAAAGATATTTATTTGGAAATTCATAGTAAAACTAATAAACGTTTTTCAGAAAGAGTATTTTTGGACCAATTTACAATTGATACTAATGCATTGTTATTGAGTGTTACAACAGCTATTGCAACCCCAAGTAATAATCTCACACCAACGTTTGTATTTACTTCTAATAAGACTGGAACTGTTGTAAGTTCATTAGCGTTCACATCATCTCCCAATGTTTCTGCTGCAGCAAACAATAATATTATATTTAATATTCCAGCTGGAACAGATCAAAATATGACAGGTGAAACAATAACAGTAACAGATTTGGTTGGCAATATTGTATCATTGACAATACCAGACTTTTATGTAGATAGTGTGAAACCTGTACTAAATGTTGTTACTGAAGTAAGAACACCATCGACATTAACAACACCAAAATTCGAATTTGCTACCTCTGAAGTTGGAACACTCGCAAGTAATTATCCTTTCGGTATTAGTACGCTTGCAAATATAACTGCTGTTGGAAATTATGCTATAACATTTGACCCATTAGTACCAAATACCTATTCAGATGCTTTTGTAACGGTAGAAGATTCAAATAATAATGTTTCTAACCAATTACAATTGGCACCTTTTGAAATTAAAAACATAACAGAAACATACAATGTATCATTTAATACAGTTCCAGAATATGAACTTATCGAAGTTAGCACTGTTAATACAATAACTCAAGCTCAAACTTTAACTTTAGTCAGAGGAAATGCATATCGTTTTAACCTTAACGCATTAGGCGGTGCTCATCCATTTGTAATTCATACAACTAATCAGACGGGTCTTAATATAATTACTGGTATTGATTACAAACTTGACACTGCAGAATATTATCAACCAATAGATGCGAGCGGCAATGATATACCATTTTTAGAACATGATGATGGAACGAATATAGTATATGATGCAAATGCTCAGGCTAAATCGAGTGGAATATTAACACTAATTATTCCAGCAAATGCTCCCACCATACTTTACTATAGATGCACAATCCATGATAATATGATTGGAACAATAAATATACCAAATTAAAATATATTAAATAAAAAGTTAATATATTTAATAATTATGTTAAAGACGTATTATGACGTCAACTTATTGGAAGCTGGTATAGATGAAGCGGGTAGAGGTCCGATGTTTGGTAGAGTATATACAGCAGCAGCAATTATACCACAAGATGATACTTTTGTACAACCATTTATAAAAGACAGTAAGAAACTATCCGAAAAAAAAAGAAAAGAGGCTTTTGAATATATTAAAGAAAATGCGATTGATTGGTCTGTTTCTTGGAAAGATGAAACATATATAGATAATAGAAACATTTATAATGCAACATATGAATCAATGCATGCTACTCTTGACCTGTTGAATGTTAGACCAGAATATGTATTAGTCGATGGCTCAGATTTTCAAATTTATACAGAAAACTGCGAAATAATACCCCATAAATGTGTAGTAAAAGGAGATAACAAATATGCATCTATTGCTGCAGCATCTATACTTGCAAAAGTTTCACGAGATAATTATATTAATGATATATGCGATAAGTATCCTTTATTAGATGAATATTATGACCTTAGGAAAAACAAGGGTTATGGAACAAAAAAACATTTGGAGGGTATACAACATTATGGTATCTCACCATGGCATAGGAAAACGTTCGGTCTATGTAAATCAAGTGATATAAATAAACACTTTTTAAATTGATTATTTATCATATAGAAATATATAATAATAAATAATGTCATACCCTAGATATGGTTTGATGATGTATGATACATCAAGTAAAGAAAAAAAATGGAGTTTGCAAATTTATCATTTTATTATAGAATACAACAAAAATAATGTAGTTAGGGGTTCATTTCTTAGAGATTTGTGGTTCAACTATAAATTAGAAAAAGATGCCGAAATTTATTTTATGATTATCTTAATAAAAGATAAGAAACATCATAGAGAAATCATTAATATATTAAATAATAACAGTGCTATTTCAAATGAAAATAAAATACCAAATGTATTGGATATACCAATTAATACTGATTTTGCTAGATGTTTCATACTAACAAACAATACTATTAATGAACGAATGGAAAAAATGTCAAGTGAAAAACAAAATACTTCGAAACTAATAATAACAAATGAAAATTGTATATTTAAAATAGATGTTATGCGTTATGATGATATTTTCACAATATCGATTCCGAGTTTCGAATTAAATTGATTTTGAAAATATATTAAAAGTATATTAATATTTTTTACTATCATGAGTATTGTTGTTTTCGATGTTGAAACGACTGGTTTGCCAAAAAGGAGAAATAAGCCATTCACTGACTTTGACAATTGGCCACATATCGTACAATTAAGTTGGCTTGTATACGATAGTATTAAAAAAGAAGTAGAAAGTATTAATGACCACATCATTAGATTACCAGGGAATGTATCCATTCCAGAAGAATCCACAAAAATCCATGGTATAACCAATAGACAAATGCGAAATGAAGGAGAAGATATTAAAGAAGTTTTAATGAATTTTAAAAGAGATTTATCAAATTCTTCTGTGTTAGTTGCTCATAATTTAGACTTTGATACTTCAATAACAAGCGTTGAATTTCTAAGAAATGGTCTAAGAAATGCAATATATTATTATAGAGGTGAAAAATATTGCACGATGCGCAAAACAGAAAAGTTATTCAGAAGGTGGCCTAAACTTATTGATCTACATAAGAAATTCTTTAATGAAACACCAAACAATCTGCATAATTCTCTAATTGATGTTTACGTTTGCTTTCGATGTTTCTGTTATCATTATTATGGCGAAGATCCAGTATTAACTATAAGAGACACTTCTGATAATAATAAACAGTTTCTAGAAGACTATATTAAAATACTTGGAAAATAAATAACAAAAGTATATTAAATAATTTTTTATATTTTTTATAAATGTTAAAAATTATTGCAAAAGAAAATCGTAGTATTTTATTTACTGAAGACGAATATTCACACTCTGTATTATTAAAAACAATGTTTTTAAATGAAGATATGGGAGATGATGAAGAAACAGAAGAAAAAGTTATACATCTCCAAAATATATCTATTACAAGTTTAAGTCGAATTAAGGTTATTTTAAGATATGTTGTAAAACATAATGTAAAAATTAAAACTATAACAAATAATCAAAAAAATGAAATAGAGAAATATATAAAGATAAAAGAAACATTTCAATTAAAAGATTTTTTTGAAATGATTAATAGTTTAAATTACTTACATATTGATATTATTTTGAAACCCATGATAAGTTATTTAAAAAATGAAATAAGAGAAAATTCAATCGACGATGTAAAAAAAAAATTTGATGTTTGTGAAGATGATTTTAATGAACAAGAAAATGCAAGAATGAATATATTTAAAAATATCATATATGAAGATTAACCAGAGCACATTTCACATATTTCATCATCATCTTCATGTTCAACCTTTTTGTTTTTTTCGGGTTCAATGGTAAATTGCTGGGGAGCAGCCTTTGCCTTTGTTCTTAAATAGTACAATCCGGTTTTTAATCCCTTTTTCCATGAATACATATGCATAGATGTTAGTTTATTGTATGTGGGTTCTTTCATCCACAAATTTAAACTTTGACTTTGACAGATAAATGCTCCTCTATCGGCGGACATATCGATGATATCTTTCATGGGAATTTCCCATACTGTTTTATATTTTTCTTTAAAATTTTTTGATAATTGTTCAATATTTTGAATTGAACCATTGTCTTTAATAATTTGATTTTTTACATCATCTGTCCATTTATTATTTTCAATCAATTCTTTAATTAAATATTTATTAATCATAACGAATTCACCGGCGAGTGTTCTACGGACATAAATATTACTTGTAAAAGGTTCAAAACATTCATTGTTTCCTAGGATTTGTGAGGTAGACGCTGTTGGCATAGGCGCAACTAATAATGAATTACGCAATCCATATTTTTTTATTTTATCTTTTAATGATTTCCAAGAATATCGATCAGATGGATTAACATTCCACATATCAAATTGCAAAATACCCTTTGATGCTGGCGAGCCATCAAATGTTTGATAAGAGCCATCTTCTATTGCAATTTCCATACTAGATTCTAATGCTGCGTGATAAATCGTTTCGAAAATATTTTTATTAATTTGTTTAGATTCATCTGAATTAAATGGTAGGTTCATAAGTGCAAATGTATCTGCCAATCCCTGTACACCTATCCCAATAGGTCTATTTTTTTGATTAGACAATTTTGTTTTTGGTGTTGGATAAAAATTAATATCAATAACTCTATTTAGGTTGAAAGCTACAATTTTTGTTATTTTATGCAACAAATTATAATTAAAAATAGGTTTGATGATTCTACTAAATTCTTTAAATCCACCAATGCGTTTATCATTAATATAGATTTGCGGAACTGAATTAATCTTTTCATTGTCGCCTAATTCTTTATTAACAGAATCATAATATTCTTTTCGTTTATCACGGTCGTCTAATTTTATTTCTTCATATTCAAAATTACCTTTATCTAGAACTAATTTTGTTTTTATACACCATTTACAACTTGTTTTTGAATATACCTTAATAGAATTGATATATTTATATTCTTCATGTGAAGCATTGGGTTCTTCTACAAATTTTGATAGACCAATACTTGCTAAATTACAAACAGCGGTTTCTTTTGGATCAGAATATTCAACAATCTCGCAACACAAATTACTGGATTTAATTGTTCCTATATTTTTTTGATTGCTTTTATTATTACAATGGTCTTTGTATAACATATAAGGTGTTCCGGTTTCAATTTGTGAATCTAAAATTTTTAACCATATTTTTCTAGCATCTACAACTCTATTTCCCTTACCTTCGCTTTCATATTTTTCATAAAGTTTCACAAAATCATCACCGTATGCATCTGATAAACCGGGGCATTTATCCGGACACATAAGTGTCCACTTCTTATTTTCAAGAACTCGCTTCATAAATAAATCCGGAATCCATAAAGCATAAAATAAATCCCTAGCTCTCATTTCTTCATCACCATGATTTTTTTTCATTTCAAGGAAATCCTCGATGTCGCCATGCCATGGTTCAATATAAATAGCAAAAGAGCCCTTACGTTTACCGCCGCCCTGATCACAATATCTAGCTGTTCCATTAAATACACGCAGCATGGGAACAATACCATTAGATGTTCCATTTGTTCCTCTAATATGTGAGCCAGCTGCACGGATATTATGGATATGTAATCCAATACCGCCTGCCCATTTTGAAATTAATGCACAATCTGTTAATGTACTATAAATACCAGCAATACTATCGTCTTCCATTGAAATTAAATAACAACTACTCAATTGCGAACGAGGTGTTCCTGCATTGAAAAGTGTTGGTGTTGCATGTGTGAAATATTTTTGACTTAGATAGTCGTAAGTTTCTTTAGCTCTCTTTAGATCATTGCCGTGAATACCTATGGCTACACGCATCCACATATGTTGTGGTCTTTCTAGAATCTTTTTATTTATCCGCATTAAATATGCTCTCTCCAATGTTTTAAATCCAAAATAATCAAGCAAATAATCTCTATCATAATCTAACCACCCTTGAATTGTGGATTTATTTTGTTTGATTACATTAAAATATTTTTTTGATATTAAAGGGGATGGTTTATTATTCACATCCTTAAAATGGTATAATTGTTTGGTTATTCTGAAAAAATTATGGTCTGTATTTTTTTGATGATTGGATATTAAAACACGACTTGCTAAAATACCATAATCAGGGTGTTTGGTGGCCAATGAAGCGCATTGTTGTGCTGTAAGTTCATCTATCATTGTTGTTGGTATATCAGGATACAATCGGTCAATGATTTTAACTGTTAAGGAAGTATAATTCACATCTAATTTATTTTCCCCTAATTTTTTTACACGTGTTAATATCTTATCAAAAGAAATAACTTCTCTTTTACCAGAGCGTTTAATAACATAATCTTCATGTTTTTCCATATAATATGTATAATAAAATAAATATATTTAAATTGTTGTAATTAATAAAATTTAAGTAATAAAAAAATATTACAATATATATAATGGTTGCTCGTCGTCAATATTTATTAAATAGATTTTTAATAGGATGTATTTTCATAGGCATAGTTATGATTTTAATTAAAGAAAAGGAGGGATTTGCTACTCATTATTATCATTTAGACGAATTATATAAAGGACCTTTATTGGAAGTAAAAAGTCAATCACAAGAGCCTGTTAATTTAATTAAAGCACCGAAACCGAAAAAAAATCAAGAAAATATAGTGAAAATGAAAAATTATAGTAAAGTGGGTGATAAGTATTCAATACATCCATGTAATGATGAAGGTTATTATAATGAAATGTGTCATAATTTTTATAAACCTAATGATGTTGTTATTGGTCCAAAGCAAAAAGCATGTCAACCGGGATATGATTGTCGTCGTGTTGGATTTTTTTGCTCTAAAATAGATTAAAAATATATAATAATTTATGTATATTTTTAAATGTCAAATTTAATAACATTTGTGAAACTTTGTTTTTGTGTTATTTGGTGATTTTCCTTTTTCTCTATTTTTGTTGCTCTTTTTTTTGGTTTTCTATGTTCATAACCTTCAATTCGTTCTTTTTCAATGGTTTTCCAAACATTCTCCAATATTGGTTTAACCGTTTCAAACCATGGTTTATTTCTTAGGACAAGTGCACACGTATATGCATCTAAATACCAGTATGTATTTCCTATCCATGTCAGATTGGAATGTTGTTCAATGCAATCTTCAGACCATTTATCAAATTTTTTTTCTGTTATTTGGAATGGCGGATATTTATAAATAGGCTCATGACCATCGTAAAATTGCAAAATAATTCCTTTATATTTACCATCTTTGGTTTTTTTAAATGTTCCATCATTTTTAAATGCTTCTTCATTTTCATATGTTTTAAATCGTGTTTCCAAGAAATCACATTCATCTAAACACCAAACTTCCATCTGAAGTTGCATTTGGATCCAATAGTCTTTTTTTGGTATTCCATTAAGAAGTCTGTCAGAAACTGGGTTTTTAATTTCAAGTAAACGACCAAATCTTTTGTTTGACGGGTCAATATTAATTCCATCTGGTGATGCTCCTAAAAACGATATAGTATCGTGTCGAATACAACCAAACTCACCTATTTTTGTATCATACAAATATTCGTACATCATAACAGATAGTGGCTCATATTTATGCCCTTGATGAAAGGGGGAATTAATATTTACGGATGATTTAGATAATATATTTATTGGTTTACATTTATCATAAATTAAACTATTAATCATGGCTGTTGAATCCATGGCTTTCCATATAGAACTTGCCGTTAGTAAATTCCATCTAAATTCATACCATTCTTTTGTTCTTTGTTCTGGTTGTTCTTTAGATTTTACTTTTTCAAATATGGATTTCACATATTCAATATCCGGATTTTTCAAAATAAGTGTTTTTTGAAAAGAACGTGGTTTATCATTTATAAGGAAATATAAGTCAACGCATTCTTGGATAATTGTATCTAAAGATATAGAAAATGAATCAATTACCGTATCACCATATGTATCTATGATAATTTTATATATGTCATAGTAAACTATTTCTAGAAAATGATAATCTTCATAAACACGAATATTATCTTTCAAATATTCTTCTACAAAATAATATACACTCTCTTTAAAGTCTTCGATATTTTTGTTGTTGGCTTTCTTTAAATTAAATGTTCCTTTAATATCAGATAAAGGTGGAAGGTCATTCCATTTAATCATTTAAATTTAATATAATAATAAATTATTGTATTAAATTTATATCAATTTAAATTATTATTTTTCTTTTGATGATAATTTTGTGGATAATTTAGATTTTTTCCCCGATTTACTTTTCTTACCTCGTTTATTGTTTTTAGTTGTTTTCGATTTTATAGCTTTACTTGATTTTTTTTCATCTTTTAAATGTTTTAATGTTTTTTTTCCTTTTCGTATATTTTTTGGTGCTAAATGACTAGATATTTTATGTTTTTTATCTGACCTTTTAAGAATAAACATTTCCCTTTGCTTGTTAAAATAAAGTAAAGGTATATTTATGATTTCATTTTTTTCAATGTCATATTGTATATCTTTAATTTTTTGTAGTTTTTTTCTATCAATGCATAATAATAAATATTCTTCTAATTTATTTTTTATTTTTTCAGAAAGTTTATGTTTTGATGAATAAGAAATAGCATATTTTTTTATCAGGGCAATTTTTGTAGAACGTCCCAATTTATTCCATGGTTTTTTTGTATTTAATTCTATTTCTTTACTTAAAAAATTGTCAATATTAAAGATATTTGTCACTGGCTCTTCAACTATTTTTGAATTTGAGAGAAGCATATTTTGATATTTTATATTTTTGAGTTCAGTACAAGATTCTTTTTTATTAGACTTTTTTTTATCATTTTTCATTTCTATATATATTATTCTTAAATTAAGTTTATATCAATTTAATAAAAGTCATTTTAAAATATAATATGAGTAAAATTATAAAAATACCTAAGAAACCAGATAAAGTTAAAAAAGACGTATCAAAAAATGATATTTTACATTTACAAAAAGATTGTGAAAAATGGGTGAACATGATTTATTTAAACGAATCGTTTGAACAAGATAAGTTAGTAATTAAAAGTTTTAAACGTAAACTAAATGGTTATAAATCACAAGATATAAAAAAGAAAAGATATGATGTTGATAAATTTATAAACTATAACGAACTTATAGAAAAACTAGTTATATCAAAATTATTATGTCATTATTGTCGAGGAAAATGTAGTATTATATCTGAAAAAAAAAGAGATGAAACGCAATGGACATTAGATAGGGTAAATAATGATATAGGTCATTATAATAGTAATGTAGTTATTTCCTGTTTAAAATGTAATTTGCAAAAAAGACGTAGAGCGGATGAACATTTTAAGTTTGCCAAGCAAATGAGAATTATAAAGCATTATTAAATTTAAAATTATATTTCCCGTATGTTTGTCTATAAATTAATGATTTAGGTTGTTTATAATAAGCTAACTTTTGCGAATAATATTTCTTACATTTTTGTATAAATTGAATAAAAGATAAATTTACCGTACAGAATGTTCTTGATGCAAATACATATTTTTTGACAACACATAGTCTATATTTTTTTCTTGAATTACGGTTAACTCTTCTTACAGGCACGCGCAATTCGATATTAACTAAATCTTTATATAAATCGATGAAATTTATTAATTCATTTTCAACACAAAGTGGTGCCCATCCCCACGAATAAATAATAAATTTTTTTCGTTTCATATAATTTACGCATTTTTGGATATTATAATCATTGGATTGAAAATCATCATTTACTTCGACATCATAATATCCAAAGCGTTCATTCCAATTATGTATAATAGCAAGCTCCATTTTTTTACATTTAAATTTAAAAAAAAAAAATAAAATCAATTTAATAAGTAATATGAGTTTTGCACAATTGTATTGGAATAATAGCGACATAAAAATGGAAAAAACAAAAATAACAGAAAAAAATGCTTTATTGGAGAAGAGTATTGAGAGAAATATGAATATAAAATCATTATTAGATGAAAATAATATTTTTAACAGTTTCCCCAAGAATAAAGATGTTAATATTAATATGACTAATTTCAGAGAAAGTATAGAAATAAATTTAGAAGGTAGACATAATAATCGAGATATTATGGAAAAACGTTTAAATAAAAGAGAAAAATTAAAAAATGGCTGGTTCAATCCATTTTTATTAAATAATAAATATGTGGATGATTTGAATGCAGAAAACAATTATCTAAGACCCAAAAATACATATAGAGAAAATAAACGAATGGATGAACAAGAAAAATGATTAAATAAATAAGAATTTAAATAATCATTATTAATTATTTTAAAGAATGAATTATACCACACAAAATAGCCTATTATTAAATAATTTATTGGATTTTTACAATAAGAATAATAATATAGATAAAATTTTACCCATTATTAATGGTGAGTCCACTATATCACTTAGATTAGTTGATTGGTTCGTGACAAATTACAGTAAAAAGAATTACACTATCATTAAAAATGGAACAAAAAGGTTTAAAGTATATACAGATTATAAGTTGAAGCTAAAAGCATATTCTAAGAAAAGATTTGATCCATTTTGTAGATGGGAGAGAATTACTATACCATATAAGGGAAATATTTCTATACAAACGACCATAGGTCAATTAAATTTTTTTAGATGGCTTTTAGAAAATAACATCGTAGATTATATTAAAGAACATTTAGAACTAATAAATCAAGACATGACGAAAAGGAACAGCACATCTAAAAATAAATTAAAATGTAAAAATAAAACTAGAAAAAAACGTGAAGAATTATCTGTATTAGCATCGAAAAGTATTAAAAAAGAACAAGTAAAAATTGTTGTTGAATTTAAATAATTTTATAACATTATGTATATATGAAATTATTTATCCTTGGTTTAATCATACTATTAATATTAGTATGTCAAATATATAAAATAATAAAAGAAAAGGACCATAAAATAGATGAGGACAAAAATATAGAAAATATGACTGACGATGAAGAAAATACGTTAGACGAACAAGAAAACGCTATGTCGGCTGATGATTTTAATTCGTTTTTGAATCATAGAAAAGAATTTAATAAAGAAACTATAAGGTATTATCATGAATTAATGGAAGGAAAATTAGATACTCAATTGGATAAAGCTATTGGAACGGACTTTCTTTATTTAGATGGAAAAAATAGATTAATTTTTGATAATTATGATGCGTATATGAAAACGAAATCTTTTGAAGGATTTCATGGAGGGAAAAAAATAGAAGAAACAGGAAAAGAGATTAATAAATGTAGAGCGATTAAAGAATGTGGTATGTTAGATTTACCGGGGTATGAAAATTGTGGATATTGTGGAGATTTGGGTGATCCATATAATCAAAAAGGTAAATTTGAATACATGCCCACGGCTATGGGAGGAAAAAAAATAGGAACGGATGTTTGTCCATCAAACGCAAAAGAATTATATCCGCCAAAAGGCGCATCTGAAGGAAAACCACTTGGAAATCGTTGGGCAACGACATCTTATGATTGTGAAAAAATAAAGTTGCAAGACAAATGTTCAACTGTGGAAAATTGTAATGAGCTAAATGATGCAGATGGAAATAAAAATGGTCTAGGTGCATTATGTGGATGGTGTCCAGCTGATAAAGCTTATCCCAGAGATAATGAGTTTGGTATTTTATATGATAAAGATAATACCGTCAACCCCAATGCTAAATTTAGTAGTAGCGAAGGCTCAAGAAATACTCAAGTTAAAGGCGATAGATGCGACGCTTTTTATGAAACATATAATGATGAGAATGGTAAATTAAAAACATACTTTGATAAATTACAGAAGGCGGCCGATTGTTCTATTTGTGATAACAGTGGTGGACAATTCGTAGGAGAGGATAATATACCAAGGCATTCAGATGCATGTCTTCAAGATTTATGGTCTGCTCCGGTTATGGGACAGGGTACCTTAAGTAGTAAGGTAAAAATACAATGTTCAACTAATTTTGATAGTACACCAGCAAATGATGAAGGTGGTATATATTATAAAAATTATGGTGATAAAATTATAGATGATAATAATAATAGTAGGTTTATAGGTGGATGGGGATATAATAAATGGTATAAAGTTAGAAATGATATGAGACAAGCTATAACATATCCATTATATAATTTTAAAAAGGATTATAATACTAAAAAATCTGAAAAAGAAACCAGACTCTTATGGTCATACGGTGATAAAAGAGAAGATTTGTATGATGAAATAGATGAAGATGTAAGACGAGGTTATATTATGAATAACGACTTAGAAGGAAAGGCTAGTAAATATAGAAAAAGTAAACATGAGTATCCAGATATTAAAATTGATAAAATCTGGAAACAATGTTTTAACAAAACAAATGAGAGAAATTATCTTAAATGTGTTCCTAGTAGAGAATTAGAAAATGCAAAAGATATTATAATTGGAAACGGTAAATTAAAAAGAAGTGATTATTTAGATGCTTTAACTAATTGTGAAACAAAAAAAGGTTCGTATGAATGTTTAAGCTCGGAAATAGCACACCCCAATGGGTCGGGACCCATAGTTCAATGCCGTGAAGTTTAAATTATATTTTTATATAATATAATTTATATATATGGATTTAACACTATACATTATATTTTTAATATTATTTATTGGAACCATGTTATTATGTAAAAAATATATTAAATATCAAATAAAAGAAGGTTTTGGAAGTTTAACCGGTATGTCGGGTGGTGGCGTTGAAGAAGAGGAGGAGGAGGAAGAAGAAGAAGAACAAAACCTAACTCCACCGAAAGATGCTGCTGGATACGAAGAATCTGGCGAAGTCCCTCCACCTAGGTTTAAGGATTCAATTTATGATTTTAATTTAAAATATGCGAGAGATATTTGGCGAGAATTGGGATGCGATTTATCTAGTAAATATTCTCCAAGTGTAGACAATAAGGATAATTTGTTTGGAAATGTTGGATGGGCAAGCGAAGATTATAAATTTCGTGTTAAATCTTTAAATATTGAGGCAAACAAACCAGAATATAACTATTATGATTGGGGTAAGTATAAATATAAGATGGATGGAAAGGATACCGATCTCGAAGATCACCATGAGTCTAGCGAAGGAACCACGGTAGTTAAGAGTGATGAAGGGCCTCGTGGAGAGTCTAAGTTAAAAAAAAATAGCGAAGAAGTGGAAGCAAATTTATGGATGATAGACACGAATAAAATGGGGGGTGATTGGAGTACAACGATTAATCGTCCTCCTCTAGTTGAATTTCCTATGGGTATTAGAAAAGCAAGAACATTGTGCTTTGGAAAAGACCCAGGTGGCTATATAATGCCAAAAAAAGGAGATAAAGTTAAAATAAAAAAAACAAAAAAATACGATAGTCCTTATTTCTCTGGAATTGTTATGACTAAAAATAAAAAAGAGGAAGAAACAAAACCAATAGAAGTATTTTGGTTTCAAAAAGGAACTGCATCATTAGACCCAATTTCAAATAAAATGAGTAATTATTTTAATAATAAAAAATGTAGTATTGATAATATTGCAACAAATGAAGACGGTTGTACGCGCGATGAAACAAAAAATGATAGGCCTGAAGTTTTTATTGAAAAGAGTGATGTGAAAGAAAGTATTGGATGGAAATTATTTGGACAAACACCTTTAACAGGCGGAAATGGTCAATTAGATTGGTTTGGATATCCAAATTTAGAGAAGAAGACGGGTCAAGAACCGACTGAATCAAGGGATGAAGCAAATGTTGGAAGACCTTCATGGAAATCACGTTATTTAAAAGGTGTTAAAAATGTTGTTCCTAAGAAATTAGCCAATTATGATTCGCAAGCTAGTACCAAAACAATTAATTCTGATGATGGAACTATAGATCCTAAATCTGTATTTAAAATAAAGGAATGTCAAGAAAATTCAGCATGTGAAGATTTAAGATGTTCCACTATTGTGCAAAAAATGAAGACGACTTACCCAATGACAAATGTATGCATGTTAGAAAAAAAGAATAATTATGATGAAACAAATGGATTGATATGTAAATCGGGAACTAAAAAGGGTTCTACATACACTTATTATAATGAACCTGACTTGTGTGAATTTCAAGATTATGGAGGTAATAAAGATTCTGCTAATTTTCCAAGAACATTTTGTAAAGCACATTGTGGTGATAATTGTAAACCAATTAGTAAATTAAAAGGAGGGTTTACGACATCACATTATGCTATTGTTTATTCTGAGCCAAATTTTAAAGGAAATAAAGCTTATGTTCGTGGAATTGATGGAGAAAGGACAGCAGCAAATTTATTTCCAGCATCCGGTGGTAGTAAAAGAATTAAATCTTTAATAGTTTATGGTAATAACACTTCGGCAATGGTATGGAAAACAAATCAACCTAGTTCTACAATTACCCCAATAACATCAACCGGAACAAAATTTCCTGTTCCTAATTTTAATGATAAAATGTTTGATAAAACATTTGGAGGTGGTGATAAAAATAGTGGAATAGACCGTATTGAAATTTGTAAATATTCTTCAATTATGGGTAAAGGTAAAGCAACATGGATAAGTACAAGTGATTCAAAATCAAAAATTTTTGATAAAATTGATTTACCTAAAAGTGGTGTAAAAATCAGATATTTCACTTTTGAAAAAATGATGTTTGGCGATCAAAATTGGGGAAATCAAACACATATGTATGTATATGGTCAAAAAAAAGGTTTTACCTCAAGAACTTATTTTGCAAGGTTTTACCTTGACCATGAATTCGCTGCTGGAGCCGGACGAGGTGGTTGGAATACTCAAAACAGAAGCACGCCAAATAATCCTTATGGGGTGGGCCATCGTGTGGGAAAAGTGCTTGCGCCATCATTTAACTGGACTGGTTATGAAATTCTTCATAATGTTTTTCGGGGGGACCAAAATATAGCATATAATAAATATGCAGAGGATATGTACAAAATTTCAAATACAGGACCATATGATGCAATTATTCTCAAACCTTCCTACACAGGCTCAGGTCATGCAAGTGTTTATCTTAATTTCGGAAAATTACATTTATTTGAAAGTCTCAGTGAGAGTAATTCAACATTTCAATAATTTTAAGAACAAAAATAAATTAATTATTTTATTATTAATTATTTTATTATTAATTATTTTATTATTAATTATTTTATTATTAATATATAACTAAATGGAAACATTATTTTTTATTATTATAGTATTACTACTAATCGTAGGATTAATCTATTATCAAATGAATAATAAGGAAAATATGATGGGTAATAATTATAAACAAAACATGCGATTAGAAAATACATTTAGAAAAGACCAAATAAGTTATTATAAAAATCAAGATACAAAATATAATACGAAATGTGATGAAAGTAAATTTGTAAAATTGGCATCTGGTAATACAAAACTAAAAGAATTTGGTGTTTGTGATTTTTTTTCTGGTAAAAAAGTTATAGAAAATTTCAATGCTGATAAAATTAAACCCATGGAATCAACGCAATATGCTCAGGAAATTGAACATTGTAGATTGCTAAATCAATCAATGAAAAGTTTAAATGTTAATAATGATGCACCTTTAAAAGATATAATTTCACAATTACATCAAATACCGGAATTTTTACAAATAAAAACAGATGACAATACAGAAGATGATAAAGGTTGTGGTTATTGTTTCGATGGAAATGGTGCAGGTGAAGTTTTGTATGGAGACTCTTTAGGTCCTTTTAAAAATGCCGGTGGCAAAGGAGTATGTAAAACATGGATAAAACCCGGTGATATAAGACGGGGTGGTGGAACAGATTTACAAAATAATAAATGGCGCTCAGAAGATGATGTTGAACAAATGAAATTCGGAGGTAATCAAGGTGTCATAGATGATTCAATTAAAATACATGAGCAGCAAATATGCAGTCGTGTTAATGATTGTGGAGATTTAGATGGTGAAAAGTCCATTTGTGGGTGGTGTTATATGGGGCGTAAAGGTGATGGTAAAGGTGAAGGTATGGTTGCGGCTGTTGATGAAAATGGAAATAAAATAGGTGAAACTAAATATATGGATGATTATTGTCCATGGCCCGGTGAAGTAAGTGATTCTGGAAAATCAACTAATAAATGGACAGGTCCTACAGAAGGTAGTGCTTGGCTTAAGGAAGAATCCAATAAAGAACTTAGCGCAGCTGATATACAACGTATAGACTTAGAATTACAATCAGAATTAAAAAATAAATTAAATGCAAAGAAAAATGACGGTTCTCTTGAAACAAAAATTAGATTAGAAGCAGATAAAGCTATGAAATATGTCGAGGATAAGATTAAATTTATTATGAACTTTGGAGGCAGTAAATCAGGTCAAGATAAGTATAAAATGTTTAAGGATAAATTAAAAACGGGTATCGGGGACGAAAAAAATAATCAATTTTTATTTAAATGCGGTCAAACAACACAGGCAACAAAAGATAACATTTTCTTTTTGCACAGTTATAATGGGTTATCGCGTGAACAAAAGATTGTTCTTAAAGGATTACATGAGACACATGAATTTTTTAAGAAATGTCAATCGAATGTAGAAATTTTGGGAGAAAAAATAACACTAAAAAATCATGGAGAACTTATAACGAAATGTAATAAATTGTCAAATATACTTAATAAACCAGAAAATAAAAAATTAAAGGATGCATTTATGGCAATGGACTTATCAAAAGATAAAGCTGGATGTTTGGAAAATTGTGCTTTAAAGGGTGGTAGATATGAGTTTAATTCAGAATTGAGTTTTTTTAAAAATTGGTGGAAGAAAAAAGAAGGTGCAAAAGAATGTGTTCCGTTATCATTAGATGAAATTAAAAATATAGTTGGATATGACCAAAGTAAAGCTGATGGAGAAGATGGTGAAAAAGCACCAACATTAGAAAATTCAACATGTTGTAATGATATATTTGAAGAGTGTAGTGATGCACAAGAAAAATGCAAAAGATGTGATGCAGATATTAATGAAGCCTCTTGTAGACAATATGCCATTGATATTGGGTTAGACCCCAGTGATAAAGAACAATATAATTCAGATGCTTATGTAAATCAAGGATATCCATTTGGATGCTCTGTAAAATTGGATGGTAGTCAAGTAATTTGGGTTGGACAAAATAAATTAGACGAAATAGAAAAAAGACACGATAAGAATAAACGCATTCGAAATAATTTATCTGAAGCACAAAGAAAAGAAGGAGAATCGGCAATTGAAACGAGACTTTCTAGAGAAGATTCTGAAGCAGCAAATAGAAATCTTCAACAAATAAGAGATTTGGAAGAAAAAATTAATGATGAAGAAAATAAAAAATCCGATTATGCTCGACAATATCACAGAACCTCGAGAAGAAATAGAACACAACGAAATCGTATAGCCGATTTGTGGTGGAGTGCTTATTATAATGCTAATAGTTATAGAAGGCAAAAAAATAATTTAAATAGTATAAAAAACAGTTTTACAGCTAAATCATCAGAACATAGTACATTGGCTTCAAAATTATATGTAGAAGCACAAGTTAAAAAACGTGAAACACCAGATTCTATATTATTAGATAATAAACCATTTAAAAATCCGACGACGAATAAAGATGGTAGAAGTGAGTGGTATTCCGTATGTTCATTAAAAGAAAATAAAGTTTTAGTATATCCAAATTTAGTTGCAAAGGCTTTCAGAAAAGATCCTACACCTGGGTTAAGAGATAATGTAAAAAGATGGGATAAAATTATAAATGGTGAGAGAAAAATAAAATCTTTTCAGGAATTGATAAAAATATGGTTGGAATCGAAAATGCAAATTGAAGGAGGATTAGACAACAATGATGTTAAAAATTATAAATCAACCATAACTAATATTTGGAATATATTTATTGAATTGGCTAAAAAGAAAAATCCTGGATTATTCAATGTTGATATTGGTTTAGCTAGAAATAATGTACTAGGTAATGGTTCTTTAAATACATCAGATAAAAGGCGGAAATTAGCAAAATATGAAGTGGCTGAATTAAAGAGTAAAAAATTAGATCCGTTGATAGCAGATGATGGTTCTTTCATTGAAAGAAAAGGTTGGAGGCATACATCAGTAGAGAGGAACGGAAATATGATTGCAGGTGAAAGATTGATGATAACTCCGGGTGAATGTACAGCACTAGAAGAAAGTTTTCCATGCTTTAAAAATTGGATGGGTAAAAAAGATGCTTCTGGTAATTTTCCCGGTCAAGATGGATACAATCCAAATAATCCAATGGGGCATTCAGAAGCTTGTTATAATGAATTATGGAATTCTCAAACACAAAAGAATTTTAAGAGTGGTAGTTATGGAAATTCATGTTTCGTTGAAAGTGGGAACAAAACATTTATGGAACAGGTATCAAAATCATTTAAAAAATATGATAACAAACCTGATAGTACGAGTTTATGGCTTGAAAATTCAAAATATTGGCAACGTTCAACAATACCTTCGTTAAAGATAGATATTGAGAAAATAAGAAAAACAGCTGATAGTAGCAATCAATACGAACCAATTTATACGTATGATGATGAAAACTTAACAAAAGAACAAATAACGGCTCAAATAAATAATTCTGCAAAGGTTGCTACCTTAGCTTGTTATAATAGAGAGCCAACATTTCCAGACCAAAATGGAAATACAGAAGTTCCATATGCATGTGAAAATCGTTTTAGAGATAAAGACTATAACTTCCCAAGACCAAAAGAGTGTATGAACTATTATTGGAAAAAGAATACAGAAAATAATATAAAATTTGCAAGTACAAGTAGTACTTTTTCATTTAAAGACCCCTCATCGTGGAATAAGAATGAACAAGGTGAACAAAATGATTTTCATATTCTTAGCGATAAATATAATCCATACCCTCATTT
>MDTC01229165.1_pt1 | contig 19807 bp, 19 predicted proteins | sample 811181 | NCBI WGS metagenome assembly MDTC01 (sample SAMN05326644, study PRJNA326480) | marine metagenome | isolation source: seawater | place: Pacific Ocean: North | collected 2011 | reverse complement strand
TACCTAGGTGAATGCATTCTTACGTGTCGGCCGAAGGTGAATTTCACATCATCTTTTCCGTCCAAGTTGGTACCAACGACCATGTCGCCAGTGGTACCAAGGTGCCAACAGTATCGACAGATCAACCCACACCCAAAGCTTGCATTTATATCTATTCTTCGTTTAGAAATATATGCCTCTTCGCTAAAAAGGCTGGATGAGTTTTTAAAATAAACTTCTTCCAGAGGAAATAAGTCCCATGCAGGCCAAGGTAATTGGTCAAGGTCTTTAAGTAACGGTCTTGCCTGTGATATTTTAATTTCGCCAGAATTTCTATATGTTATACCCTTTATATTTTTTATCTTTGTTATTGAATTATTTTTAGTTTCTATAGATTCGACTAATTCTGGAAATGTTTCGAATGCCTCACCCAATACTCCATAATCAATTTCAGGTAGCCACTCCATTATTTCTCTTGGCATACTAGTCAGAAAACCACCTCCAGCAACAATTGGTGTATTTGGTTTTAACTCTTTCAGTATTTTCACTATCTTTTTTATGTGCCCATAGGTTGTCGTTAGTCCGCCTATGGCAAACACATCCCAGTCATCTGCCTCGCAAATTTCCTCAAAAATTGTGTCGCTTATCCGCCAAGCATTAGCGTCAAAAACTTGAACAAGATGACCTCTTTGAATCGATATCGCGGCAAGTAGTCCAATTCCGTAAGGAATATGGCGTGGGACATCCTCCTCTCGCACAATAGGATTTATAAATAAAATTTTAGCCATCTAGAAAGTCCGAGATTGTTTCTTCTATGATATTATTCCCATATAATAGACCAGCGTTAGACAAATTATACAATGGATTAGGTGAATTTGCTAACAGTGAGAGGAAATTATCACAGTACCAATAAAATGTAGGATCTTGAAAAAATTCTCTTCCATCCCTTGATTTACTATGGATAAAAAATTGGTCAATTTCGGAAGGTTTGCACAGCGTTAACAATTCAGTATATGTCTGCGTCTCTTGGAACGGAGTACCTTTGTAATAGCTATAGTCAAACCCAATAGCTCCAATTTTTTTTGAAAGACCAATAAATTCAGAAAATACCCAAGCACAGCAACCAACATTTCCACCAGTATTTAAGCAATTCAGTTCAGTTATTTGATGTAGTTGTCGTGTAAGACTTTTTTGATGATCCGGATCGTCTACTAAAGGTGTAAAACCGTAATAATCTTTGAAGTTAATCTTTATTAATCTGTCATACAAACTGGGGGCTAAACATGAAGAGAAGATCAAAGATACACTGGGTCCAAACTTATTTACGATTTGGATATTCTCCTGATTTAGTTCCAAACTTGTATTTCTAAACTCTGCATCTAAATCTTGCCGTGAAAAGTAATCATCGTCTTGCATATGGTCAGAAAAATTAGGGTCACCGAACCACCTTAGCATGCGTGTGGGATGCGGATCTAAAACTACGCAATAGTCGGGAATAACTCCATTCTTTAGCAGCTTTATTAAAGATGCATCAATGCAAACTAAATTAAACGAATCTCTGTCGTGAAGTAAAAGTTCCTCAAGTGTTCTTTCTTTTACAAGAGAAGGTCCCGCTGAAACAATTATTGTTGGCTTTTCTGACAGGCAGCCTCTTAAAAAACCGACCTTTTTAACCCGATCCAATCTTGCCTTATAATTTTTTGCATTGTGAATTAAGTCGTAGCGATGTTTTTGCCAACCAATCTCGTCGATTGCCTCTAAAATCTTTGAAAAAGTCAAATTCATTTATAAATTCTCTATTCTCCATCCCATGTCATCTTTCGACGCTCTACAAAAACCATGGATCCCCCAATGTTCTCAATAGCTTTCTTTTTAAAATCATCTTCAAATGACGACTTCTCACTTTTGTTCTTTTTTAATTCTGGGTTTTTTTTTGGCTGAAAGTTACCTTTTAATAGTTTCATAAACTTCTCCTTTTAAATTCAGGCTATGATCTCTTTACTTGTCTTAATCAGATTGGATTTCAATATTTCTGAGAGTACATTTCTACTGCCCTATTGTATTGGTCTCTCCTACCTATATCCAGCCAGAAGGCGTTACTTTTATATACTTTGATATTAGCTTTTACTTTTTCTGCCAAATTAAATAATTCAGGGGTATCAAATTTCTCTTCATGAGGAATTAAATCTAAGACCCTTTTATTGAGAACGTAAATTCCAGCATTAATGTCATAGGCCTTTTCAGGTTTTTCCTCAACACTGTGAAAATTTGATTTATCACTATGTACAACCCCGTAAGGGACAGTAAATTTTTCCTCTCTGACACACATAACCGCATCACAACGATTTAATTCATAAAATTCCAAGATTTTTGAGCAATCTATATCCGTCAACAGATCTCCATTAGTAACCAAGATGGGCTTTGTTAATCTACTTGAGTCAATTAGTGACAGAGCACCGCAAGTTCCTAAAGGGTTGCTCTCGTGCAGATAAGTAATATTTACTCCCAAACTTCCACCGTTACCAAAGTGTTCCATGATTTGCTCAGCCAAAAAGTTTACAACTATCGTAAAGTTGAAGAAGCCTTGCTCAATTAACCTTTTAATAATTATTTCCAGAATTGGTCGGGCACCCAAATACAACATTGGCTTGGGAGTATTATCAGTCAGCGGTCTTAAGCGTGTCCCAAGCCCTCCTGCCATGATATAGACCATGTTAGAGTGCCTACTTGGGTTGATGATACTGTTAAAATCCACAACGTCTTTCAACAAGCCATCAAAATCTAAGACGGGAATATTTGAAAGTTTATATTCTTTCATTATATCCAAAGCATCAGATTTCGGCTGAGAAATATTTATGAATTTGAAATCTCTATTCATAATTTCTTCAACATTAGTTGATATAGCAGTACCATTCAAAATAGCCCTGCGTACATCACCATCACTAACGGCGCCTACTACCACTTTAGTTTTATCCACAACATAAACCTGCTTTTGGAGGTTTTTTTCGAAAACATGCATGGTATCTTTTATCGACATTCCACAATGCACCGTAAGGAGTGCCGTTATGGAGTTCACACCGTTTTCATCGATCATTTTATCAGTCCCGATAAACCAGAAATTGCTTGGCCTTCTTTGTAATTTTCACTTGCAACTTCGCCTATGTAGTCATAAAAATATTTTGCAGAGATACCAGTCCCAGGCCGTGTCGCCATTAAATTATTTTCTGTGAACAATTCTCCTTTAGCGATATATTTTCTGGCAACAATACTACGCCTCAATAGAGTTTTGTTCTCCATCTCTGAACTAGTTGGTAATTTGGAAAATTCACCCAAAATTTCTTCCATAATCCTTATTTTTGTGACCATTTCCTTAAATACCTTCGGCTCTATAGATGCTTTATGATCCGGACCAGGTAGAGAGTTATTAATTGTTAAGTGTTTTTCAATGACACGTGCACCCAATGCAACTGCGCCCATAGCAACTTCTATTATTTTAGTATGGTCTGAATATCCCACTTTCAAACCAAAAACTTCTGAAAGCTTTTTTATAGCGTTCAAATTAACGTCCGCTGGCTTTGTTGGATAATCCGAATTGCAATGTAAAAGTGTAACTTTCTCTTTTAACAATTTTTGGGACGCAATGTTTCTTAAATTATCAACAATATTTTTCTCTGTAGGATAAACTTTTGGAGTAATAAATCCTGTCGCTAAAACACCCAAAGCAAATTCTATATCAGCTAATAAACACATACCTGTGGATAGTATTACGTCCACATTATATCGGCCAACATTAAACAACAATTGCGAATTTGTAATATCAGGAGAAGCAATTTTTATTTTTTTCAACTTGAGATCTTCCACTAAAAATTTCAATGAATCAACATCAAATGGGGTGCAAAGAAAATCTACTCCTCTGCGCATGGAATAATCATACAATTCTAGGAACTGGGATTCTGTTAATTGTAAATCATTTAGAAGTTGTTTTTGAGAGATGACCTTTTCAACGTTTTCTGTCTGATAACTTGCAAGCGGTGCATCATCCGAAACAAGTTGCTCAGTTGAAAAAAGTTGAAATTTAACTGCATCGGCACCTGCATAAACAGCCGAATCTATTAACTCTTTAGCTAAATCAATTTTACCATTATGGTTAACCCCTAGCTCGGCAATTACATAAGTATGCATATTCAAAAACAACTCCGTGAAAGAAGAATCTGAAAAGCCTCAGCATATTTATAACCAGCAGAACAGCCTCTGTACTGGGCTAAGGCTCTGATGGAATCTGGACTTCTTGGGAATGGATGAACTCCAAATTCTTGAAAATATATCTCAGTTAGTTCAATTTTTTTTTCAATCCCCTCTTCAATATCGATGTAACAGTTAGGCCTAAAGGTAATAGTATTAGGGTTATAATCAAAATTTGTTTCTGACAGGGTTTCGTAGCAAACAACTTTTTCCACATAAGTATGCCTGAACCATTTGCAAGCAGCCTTACTTGCTTGGAAAATATGATTATGGTCTGTGTGGGCATCTCCTGGAAAGGGTAAAAAAACAAGTCGAGGCTCGAATGTTTCAAATAATTTGGAGATATCAGTAACCAGTGAAGGTATGTGAGAGCTACACAAGCCACCTGCCGGATAGTTCAGTTGATGCATAGAATGCATCCCTAACGCTTTAAATAATTCCTTAGTTTGCTCACTCCTAGTCTCAGCGTCAACAGTATTGCATTTATCTTCTAAAAAAATTTTGGTACCGATTATCCATGAAAATTCCCAGCCTTCTTTCATCAGCTTTAATATTGTTCCTCCGCAAGATAGTAGTTCATCATCGGCATGCGGTGCTATAATGACAGCTTTCTTCATAAATAGTCACCCTTACTAATTTGTAAATTTTTTTCAAACAGCTGAATACCAACCGCACCATCACCCGTTTTTACCGTAATTATATTATCCGAAACAGCCAAAACTTTTCCAAACTCAATAAATTTGCCTGGCGCTTTTTGAATGCGGTAAGCCTTAACAACATTGCACCTTTTTCCATTAACAAAAACTTGTGAATAAACGTATGGCGGACCGAGGCTTCTAACAAGATTGTAAATACTTTTTGAAGACATACGAAAATCAATTAATCTATCGGAGTCATCCCTTTTTCTCCAATAGATGGCAAGTTTAGTGCTCTGCTTCTTAAAAACGAGCTTATCTTTCCATATAGAAAGCAAGATCTCCTCGATTTGCACATCAAGTACCGCCAAAAGTTTATCATATAGTGTTCTGGCGGTATCAGATATCATTATAACAACTGATTTTTGGCTCACTATGTCGCCAGCATCCGGTTTATTACAAATCAAAAAAAAGCTGGACGCGGTTTCTTTCATTCCTAACGCAATAGCCCACGTGATAGGGTTTCTACCTCTTCCAATTGGTAAAGGGCTAGGATGATAAGCAAAAAAATAATCAAATTTATTATAAATCGACTCTGGAATAAGATTTGACCAACCAACACAAAAACCAATTTTAATCTTACAAGACTCAAAAATTGAGATGATTTCGTTTTCTGTTACGTCTTCGATGTAGATAATTCTAACTCCGTTGCCAACGTATGAACTTAAATCTACATAATCCGCATTAAAACCCTTTTTTCTTGTGGTAACCAAACATTTCAAACACCCATACCTTGATCGATTAATACTTTTAATTGCAGTGAAAGAAGATTCAACACAACCGAATATTGCTATAGAAATTTGATGACTAGACATCATAAAAACTCTTAATAAGAATATTATCAAGTTTTGATTTTTCGATAATTTTTGTTATTTTAGCGGCTGCTCCAGGAATATTATAAGGTGATATTTTTTTTTCGGCAATTAATCTAAACTTACTTGACAGAGCCAGCTCTAATGCCATCACAATGTCACCAAACTTATTTTGGCAACTTACAATTGATGGGGATTTAAGCCTCCCAGTCTGTCTCAGCCCGATATCTACAGTAGGCGTACCCATCAAAGGAGCCTCAATGATACCACTGGAAGAATTCCCTATAACCAACGAAGCTCTATCAAGTAAGTTCAAGTAGGCTTCACTACCAAAGGAAGTTCGATAAATTCTATTTTCTAAATCTTGAGAACAAAAATTAGTGATTTCTCTTATGATTTCTGATGAGTCTGTATCTGCATTACTTCCAGAGAATATAAATTGAAAACCGCTGCATTCAGAAAGTGCGTTTAACAAATTTGTAACCTGATTTCTTTTGTTGCTTAAAGTTTCAGAGTGAAACGTTATTAAAATAAAATTTTTTAGTTTAAAGCCTATCAGTTTTTCTAGATCATTTTCCGGTAAAGGTGAAAATTTATTTATATTTTCTAAAGCTAACGGACCAACCAAATGAACATTTTTAGGATTTTCCCCAAGATGTAAAACCCTATTTCGATAAATGTCCGCCGCAACAAAGTGAATATGCGACATTTTAGTAATTGAATGTCTAATTGCTTCATCAATTAAACCTTCAGTGGTTTCTCCACCATGAATATGTGCAATCGGAATCTGCATAAACATCGCCGCTTGTGCCGCTGCAAAAGCCTCATATCGATCGCCCAGTAAAATTAAGATCTTAGGTCTAAGCTTTTGTAATGCTATTGCATAATTTTTTATAGATGAGGAAAATACATTAATTATATCTAAAGAATTATCACAAGACGATAACTCCATTGAAACTTCATAGTCGATTTCAAATCCACTTTGCAAAATTTCACTTTTTGTGAAGCCGTGATAATTGCTTAAATGACTGCCCGATATTAAAAGCTTTAAATCAATAATTTTTGATCTTTTCATATTCTGGATCAACGGCTTAAGTAAGCCAAATTCCGCCCTCGATCCTGAAAACACACACACCCGCATCTTAAGCTAGCGCCGGCGACGATGGCAAATTAATTATATTAGATGCTAACACTTCAGTTGTAGACAAATCGTCTTTTGGATTTTCAGTATACATAGGTAAATTATGCAATGGCGCCCAACATGGGCGCGCCATCAAGTTTTGTGAATTCAAATCCTTCAATATTATATCCCGGTAAGCACCGAACTCAGTTTCCAATACTAATGCATTAAGCCAATAATTAGAGTTAACCCCACTCATTTGAGTAAAAATTTTTCCAAATGCAAAATCGTGGAAACTGTTATGCAGCCTAGCCGCCAACTTACGCTTTTTTTTCAGATTTTTTTCCAAGGAGTGATATTGGGCTATTCCCAAGGCTGCATTAAGATTTGGCATTCGGTAATTATACCCAATCTGATCGTGCTCAAATGAAAATTGAGTGGACTTTTTAGCGGTGGTGCTAAGATGTTTAGCGTCCTTAAATACATCTTTATCATTAGTAAGTAATATCCCTCCACCACCCGTAGTAAGCACCTTATTTCCATTAAAACTTAAAATTCCTATGTTACCTAAAGTTCCGCAATGTTTTCCTTGAAAAAAACTACCTAAAGCTTCCGCCGCATCTTCTATTACCGTAAGATTGAAATTGTTAGCAATATCAAGAATTCCGTTCATCAGGCACGGGTGACCAAAACAGTGCGTCGGTAAAATGGCAGAAATTAAACGACCCGAAATTTTATTAAATAAAACCCCATCTTGGAAAGTTGCCACTCTATCCAAGTATTCGATTAATCTGTCTGTATCAATTCCGAGAGAAACTGGCTCCGAATTAACAAAATGCGGAACTAAGTTCGCATGAATTACCGCATTAGCGCTAGCAATAAAAGACAGGCTCGGTACTATTACTTCGCTACCTTTTGGTAAATTTGAAACTACTAAAGCCAAATGTAATGCAGTTGTGCCATTTACGGTGGCTACTGCATATTTTGCGCCAGTATAGGACGCAATAATATCCTCAAACTCATCTACGTATTTTCCTATGCTTGAAACCATACCAGTTTCAATGCAGCTAATCACATACTCCTTTTCCAAATTTGAAAACGTTGGCTCATGTAATGCAATAATTTCCCCGTAATCAGACGTATAAATGTTTAATAGACGGTTAAGAATATCTTTTGAAATTATTTTTGAAATCTCCAAAATGGTACCTCACGTAATGTACTCAAAAGTCTTATATTTTTCTAAGTTCTTTGGGTTTTGAAACCACTCCACTGTCTTCTCCAAACCCCTCTTAAATCCTTCCTCTCCAGCGAACTCAGGTGCCCAATTCAACAATTTTTTAGCCTTCTCTGTATCAGCGAGTAGCCTATTAACCTCACTGTTTTTTGGACGCAACCTTTGGGAATCTTTCTTAATTCGCACACTATATCCAACTATATCTGAAACTAAGCGCACAACTTTCTCAATTGATATTTCAAAGTCAGAGCCCAAATTAATTATTTCAGATATTGACGGCTCAATTTCAAGCATTTGGATGAAGCCATTCACAGTATCAGTTACATAGCTAAAATCTCTTGTAGGAGTTACATCACCGAGATAAATTTCTTTAGCACCATTTACAATCTGGCAAATTATACTGGGTATAACGGCTCTATTTGATTGTCTTGGGCCGTAGGTATTAAATGGTCGCACTATAGAAATGGGCAAATCAAAAGATTTGATATATGACAACGCTAACTGGTCTGCGCCAATTTTTGATGCTGCATATGGTGATTGTGCGTTGATCGGATGCAACTCATCTATCGGAACGTATTGTGCCGACCCGTAAATCTCAGATGAAGAAGTACAAACTACTTTTAAATCACCTCTTATTTTACAAGCATTTAATACATTTAAGGTACCCATCACGTTAGTTTCTAAATACGAAGAGGGGCTAACATAGCTATGTGGGATAGCAATCAGCGCCGCAAGATGAAGAACTGCATTACATTCTTGGACGATATCATTCACAAAAAATGGATCTCTTATATCTCCAGATATTATCTGGAGGTTATCACTATTGGAGCTTTTGATGTCCTCCAACCACCCCAACCTACCAAACGAGTTGTACTGTGCGAGCCCCTTTACTAGATATCCCCGATCTAATAAACCTTCGACTAAATGAGACCCTATGAAACCATCCGCTCCAGTAACCAACACCCTTTTCATTCGTTAGCCTTTCTTTAACACGATGGCCATCCTTCATGATCGTGTCGTCGATCCTATCAAAATTAAACTGTAAAATAGTATAAATTGTCCCGCAAACCTAAAATTTACAAATTCTAAAGAATTTCGCTAAATACTTTCCATTCTTTTTTCCGGGTCTACTATCTCACCGAAACGAACTCCAAAGCGCTCACCAATCATTACCACTTCACCCTTAGCTATTTTCGTGTTGTTGATCAGGATATCAAGTGGATCACCTGCTAACCTCTCCAATTCAACGACGGAACCCTCATTCAGTCTTAGTAGATCTCGAATTGTTATTTCCGTTCTACCCACTTCAACAGTAAGTTCTACGTCAATGTTTTCTAAAACCTTAAGATTTTCAATACCTTCCGGCTTATTCTCTGCTTGATCATCTTCAGCCATTTTTCTCCCTACTCTCTGATACTCTTTGCTTCATAGAAATTGCAGCATTTGGACCAACCTTACCAATATCTGCATAAAATATACTTTCACCTGCCACTTTAACTAAAATGTTCTGTGGAGTTGACATCGTAAATGTATCACCCTCCGATGACTTCAAAAGCTTGCCAATGGAAGTTTTAGGATTCCCCAATTCCGCAGTAAGGGTAAGGGGGATTGATAGCACAGCATTCTGTAAACGCTCTTTCCAGGTCCTATCATCCTGCGCAAATTCATTTTGAACCCTGGAACGCAACTGTGAGGAAATGGGTTTCAATGTTTGTAAGGGATAAACAACATCAAAACTTACCGGATCATGATTTGGCATTTGCACCATAAACGCACATACAATAACTGTATCCCCACCGTCAACGAACGAAACAAATTGAATATTTTCTTCTCTCGATTGCACGTCAAACTTGGTTTGCAGCATATCTTTCCAAGCCGCCTCCATTGAAGCATTCATGCCCTCTGTTATAATTTCTATTATTCTCTGCTCAGTTGCTGTAAACTCTCCTTGCTGTGCAAATAGAGACTGGACCTTTGATCCACCATAATAAGAGTTTGTAAGATGTGATATAAATGGAGCTTCGATTACAAGAAGCGAGTTACCTCTCAACTCTTCAATACGACTATTAGTTACACTGACAAAATTATCACAGCTTTCGACATACTCATCGAAAGATTTCACTTCTGGAGGAAAAGACGAAATTCTAGGCATAATTCTTAGCATTGGCAAGAATACAGATCTAGTAAATCGGCAAATTTTTTCATTAATCATTCTGAGGGCATAGTAGTCACCGAGGAGAGATAGGTCTTCAGTACCAAATTTGAATTCCCTTACTTCATTGGGATCAAATTGCTGAGAGCTATCTTCTTTACTCTCCTCATCTAAGCCACTTAAAAGAGCCTCGACCTCATCATTAGATAACTTTCTTGAGCCTACCATACGCTTAACTCATTTATTGCAAGACAAAAGACGTAAAATACACGCCTTCAACGCCGCCAAAACCCTCAAGCTCTTCAAGGCGTAAATTGATAGCATCTTTTATTTTATCTGCTAACTCATCACGTCCAGTTTTCCCTTCAACTTGTTCAACAGAAAATTCACTGACTACGCCAAGAATTTCTGAACGAAGCGCTAATTGATGCATCTCAACATTTTCTATTACCGTTTCATCGTATTGAGTGGATACTCCAACACTTATTTGTAAGAACGCCTTAGAGCCTTTTAAGTTAGTTGTAAAATTATCAGGGAAGGTATAGTAACTCGTGACAAAAGTATCTGTTGATGGTGTCTCTTTATATACTTTTTGGGGCTCAGCCACCTCTTCGCCCTCACCCACATCACTAGGAAGCTGCCCAGCTTGCTGCAGCTTTTTTTCAATAAGCTCCTCTACCTGCTCAACAGGGCTTTGTGTTGGCATAAATAAAAAAGCGCCTACACCAAGGCCTATGCCAATAAGTACTATCGGCCCTATCCCAAAGAGGGCAATTTTCATAAAATTAATTTTTTTCTTCGCTTCTTCTTCAGCCATGATTTATTCCTATGCGAGTAGGTTCAACTTATAAGTATTGTCTGCATTTAGTGCTGAGGCATTTTCTTCTAAACTTTTATTATTCTCAGATTTAGTTACTTCGCCTTCGTCTCCTAAATTTTTTCTGTTTGAGTTCTCACCATTTTGATTATTTTGCATATCCACAGAATAATCTGATAATTTCAATCCATTTTGTTCTGCAATATTTTGCAAAATATTCTCACTTCCTCGTAATGCCAGTACAGCTGCGGAATTCTCTGCCACCATTTTCACATCAACGTTTGAGCTTTCTAAAGATACATTAATACGAACTTTCCCAAAAGATTCAGGTTCTAATTGCAGTTCAAAATTTTCAGTACCGTTGATTACTTGATCTGTAATTAACATACTCAAGCGCGATGAAAAATGAGCGTCATAAAGATTTAAACTATTGAGTGTGGAGTTTGTTCCCAAATTTACCATATTTGGTTGAGCCTTAACTTGCACATTCTGGCTCACTGAGGACTGTCTAAATGTATCGACTAAACTATTTAGATTAATTTTGGTCTCCTTGTTTATAGAAGTGGGCTCCACATCTTCGTTTACGATCGTACCACTTAAAATCTTTAAGTTCTCTTTGACTGGCCCATCACTTATTGCATCTATCCATTGAAAATCAAATACCTGCTTGTCATTTGTGGAAATCGCTTGTTTATACATAAGAATATCGGCCGTAGAACTCATTAAAGCGGGTTTTACCTTAAGCCTTACAGATTTAAGTAGCTCTAAGATTGGAGACCTTAAGTTCCGATATAAGTTTGTCTCACCATCTTTTTTGCGCAGAAAACTATCTAATTTCTGTAATATTTGCTTGCCACCAAATTCTCCAGAAATGACACTCTCTAATCCAGTGGAAAGTCGGTCTGAAAAACTTCTGGTAGTATCCTCCATATTGACAAACGCCAGATTATTTCCTTTAAAAATATCTTTATTGACTTTGGGCTTCAATATTTGAAAATCTACTAAGCCTTCTGCACCCACCTTCAGCTTATCAGATCCTACTTTTGTTAAAAGTGCTATGTGATCAGTGTCGATAATAAGATCAGAAGGGTAAAAATCACTTTCAGAAGTTATGGAAATTTTGGAATTATTTTCGGTATTTGGTGTAATGGGCTTATTAAAAGTGATATAAATTTTATCTGGGATGCTGTCTTCACTACGAAAGTGTTTAGCTTGGATGGTTGTAATTAAAGTATCACTCATAGGTCGTTCAATTGAGACCTCCAAAATTTTGTTAGTTTCACTAAAGTTTTTACTTAAAAATACTTTTCCTGTTTCAGGAAGAGCATCTTCATTTTCTAAACTTAATTCAGCAAAGTCGGGGCTTATGGTAATGTCCAACTTCGCAATATTTGAATTAGATGAATTCTCTTGTTTATCATAAGCTGTAAATATTTTAGCAATCCTAAATTCATCGAAGGATACAGGAGCTTCCTTAATAATATTTTCAAAGTTTATTACTACCGTTTTGGGAATAGCATCATCTAATATGGATGAATTAATCATAAATTGTGAGATTTGAGGCGCTTTCGTGAGGTTCAAACTATCCTGGGACGAAACTTTTTTCTCAGACACTGAACTGCTTTCAAATCTGACCTCTGCAGAACCTTCTACTTTTTGATAAGGCGCCATAACATCTTTCATAGCGATGTTTAGTAACACCTTATCAGCTGGCAAATTTTCAGGATTTACTGGACCCTCATCAACCTTTGTATGCTCTAACTCAGAACTATTCTTTTTCTGCAGCATCGCCAAAAATTTAGCGGCAGTATCATTAGGTAATGAACCTGTCTCTATCTTGCTTGATGAAGTGCCAGATATAATACCATTCTCCGTCAAGAACTGTTTCAAAAGTGACAGATTGGGAATACTTTTTTCACTCTCTGGGCGGTTTATTAACAATTCCGAGTTTTCAGATTTTTCAAAATCGATCTCAGAATTTAATGATAACATGGAGATTATATCCATGAAGCTTGTTGGAGTTATAGATCCACTGGAATCCTTGGCCCCTAATAAAGAGGTATTTACCAAAGGACTGGAATTACTGGGATTGTTATTTCCAATGGTGGTCATTTTGGCTCTCCAGAAACTGTTCATCTAAAAGCAGCAATATTCGTGCCATTCAGCGACTGGGCTTGCTTGAGGCTATATTCTCATCGTTTTTCCTCAAACTATCTTCTTTTGCTTGCCGTTTAATTTTTATTTTCTTTCTTTCCAGAATTTCATCCTTTGCTTTCGATTTTCCAAGCTCGAGCAAAAGGGAAGATTTTTCACGCTCTAAAAATTCAAGTCTATTCGAAATCACTTCCCGTTGATCCATCATTTTATGTATTAGGTGGCGATTTGAAATAAAAGCATTAACACCAACTTTAGCCGTTTGATTATGATTTTCTTCTAAAATCTCGCTTAGTGCTAAGCTTATATTCTCACATTTTAAAGAGTCTAATTCTACTCTATTAAGTTCGCTTACTGATTTTTGTCTATTAAGTTGTTCTTTTACCCTCAATAAATCAAATTTTTTAAGTTTCTTCATTTTATAGCCTCAAAATCTCCGAAAGTTGTGTCCCAGAAGTTTCGAAGTTACAGACCTCATTTTCGTTTTGCTGAAGAAATTTCACGATTTCAGGCCATAAGTTTAAAGCTTTATCCAAATCAGGATCTTGACCTTGAGCATATCCTCCCATGAGTACTAAATCGCGATTTTCAAAATACTTAGATATGTATTTCCTCAACGTTTGGGCATTAAATTGTTGAGTTGTACTTACTATATCATTCATCAGCCTACTGACGGATTGATTTATGTCTATAGCTGGGTAAATACCCTGTTGAGCCAATTCCCTACTTAGCACAATATGGCCGTCTAAAATAGCTCGAGCCGTATCCACCACTGGATCAGTTGTAGTGTCATCACCATCAGCTAATATAGTATAAATAGAGGTTATTGTTCCTGAGTTATCGACACTAGTCCCAGTGCGCTCAATTAAGTTTGGTAATAGAGATATTACAGAAGGAGGATAGCCCCGAGAGGTAGGTTGTTCACCAAGCGCAAGGCCTAATTCTCTTTGCGCATGAGCAACTCTTGTTAAAGAATCTGTTATCAAAAGGACATGCTTTCCCTTATCTCTAAAATATTCGGCAATCGTCGTAGCTCTTTTAGCACCCTGAATTCGCAAAAGGGGAGAACGATCAGCAGGCACTGCAACTATCACAACTTTGTCTTTTGAATGGGAATTCAATATTTCTTTCGTAAAAGAAGCTAATTCTCTGCCTCGTTCACCTATAAGCGATACAACCACTACGTCTGCATCTGTGCTTTTAGTAATCATTGAAAGTAACACAGATTTGCCCACACCAGATCCTGCTATGATGCCAAGTCTTTGACCACGACCTAATGTCAAAAGAGCATTGATATTTCTGATACCAACATCCAAAACTTCTTTGATTGGCTGTCTGTTAAATGGGTTCAATGGTGTACCATTAATCGGTTTACGATTAACTAAGTTTATTTCACCCAACCCATCTAATGGAATTCCAAGTCCGTCTATTACCCGACCCAATAAATCATCACCGACATCTACCTCCTGTTGAGCTTCAGTAAGCAAAATCCGGTTACCCACTCTCACATCCAAATTACTCTCGTATGGCAGTATATCTATTTTGCTGTCACTGACGCCGACTACTTCACCACTAAAAACTTCATCATTTTGTGAGTAAATGGTACACAAAGATCCAATTATAGCAGGCATTGGTGTGGCTTCAATTACTTGTCCGTTATAAGAAGTAACTTGTCCAAAAAAATTTTCTTTCACTAATTTCACTGAGGAAATAGTCTCAAGCGACTTAGAGTACACATTTACCGAACCTAATAAATTTTCTACTTCAGGATCCATTTCATACTCATTAAAATCTAGTCTATGTACTTTTGCTGAAAACCAGACGAATTTGCCATTAACCGAAATTCACCCCTTCGAAGATCTTTCTCATCGGTCACTTCAAATGCGAGAGCAGCAAAATTGGAATTTGACTTTAATAACTCAAAATCCATGTGATTAAGTTCTAATTTAATGTCAGCAGCATCTTTCAGAATGTTATCAGCAGCAACCTTGATTTTATTTATATAAGACTCCTCAAATTCTTGCAGATGAGTACCAATCAGCTCACTGGCTAGCTCAGTAATCTGGTCTTTTATTAATTTTTCTAAATTATCTTGGAATTGTTCACCAACTGAATACATAGTTTGTATTATGTCTTGAAGGGAGCTTTTCTCCATTTGCATTGATTTTTCAAATTCATCTAGGGCAGCTTTATATCCAGCATCGTAGGCGTTAGTTTCTTGCTCACTGTGAAACTGACGTTCTTCAATACTTTTTTGATCATCCTGTAAAAATTCAGTTGATGTTTGACTTTCTTGAACATCCTTTTCTTTTTGCTCTATGTCTGTCCTAGGCAGTTCAACATTATTTAAGTCATCTTTTTCTTCATCAAGCTCCCCATTTTCCTCTTTGCTGTATTCAAGATTGTCGATTTTACTCCGACCCTCCAAGTCATCTTTTACAGCATCAACATTTACTGGCTCAATATCGTCTTCGAGTACCTTAGAGTTTTCTAGATCGGCCTCTGAAGTGTCAACGTTCTCTGTATGAACATCCTCATCTTTTACCAACGCTTTTTCGTTCGTTGCCTGTTCATTTAAAATTCCACTGGTAGATTTCACTAGGTCAAAAAAGCTCCCAGCTTTTTCGAAAGCTTGCTTGGCTTCAGTTATTCCAGTTGAGAGACTGAACTTGGACATATTTGCTGCCTCAAGTAAACTTTGAAGATCAGTAGTCTCTTGGCTTGGCCTGTCTAAAACAATATCTTCCTGAACTTCGGTCATTATACCATTTCCTCACCACCTCTACCGGCTAACACGATGGTTCCATCATCAGATAGCTTTCGAGCAACATTAATGATTTGTTTTTGGGCTTCTTGAACTTCAGTTAGCCTAACTGGTCCTAGAGCTTCCATCTCATCACGAATATTTGCTGCGGCACGTGTTGACATACAGCCAAGAAGTTTATCTTGAAGAGCGGTTTCTGCACCCTTCATTGCTATTACAAGCACATCTTGATCAACTGATCGAAGAAGAGTTTGGAGAGATCTTTCATCAGAACCGCCAAGGTTCTCAAAAACAAACATATTATCCTGTATTTCCGCCATCAAATCACGATCATCTTTCTTGATAGCACCCAAGATCCTTGTTTCCATCTCAGTTTTTGTGAAATTCATAATTTTTGCAGCGGCTTTTACGCCACCAATTTGTGATGCGCGCAATGAGGTGTTTGCAGCAAATTTTGCCTTCATTACTCTTTCTAATTCTTTTATAGCCCCAGGCTCAACAGTTTCTAATGTAGCGATTCTTCGAACAATATCAGCTTGACTATCATCAGGTAATAGAGTCAAAACGTCTGCGCCCAGACCAAAATCAAGATATGAAATGATAAGTGCTTTTATCTGTGGATGTTCATCAAGGATTAATTCAGATATCGCTCGGGCATCCATCCAATCCAAAATGTCAATTTGAGACTCTGAACTTGCTGGCGTAATCCTACCCAATACAGACTGCGCTTTATCATCGCCTAATGCTTTTGTCAGAACATTTTCAATGTACTGTCCTGCACCTAATCCAATACCAGTTTGCTTTTTGATAGTCTCAAGAAATTCATCTAAAACGGCATTTACAGTAGTTTGATCAACACCTGTTACAGAATACATTGCTGTACCAAGGTGCTGAACTTCTCTCGGGGTCAATTTTTGAAGCACTTGCGCCGCCTCGTCCTCACCTAGAAGCATCATCAAGATTGCAGATTTTTCAGTTCCGCTAAGGCTTTCTAATCCATCATCAATATTTTGTTCTGCCATTTCCTTATCCTACTTTAATACTTCGAGATCTTCGCGCATCATTTGCTTAAATACGTTCGCAACTCGACCAGCCTCGTCTGTAACAATAATTCTTACCAATGCCACTTTGTCGTCATATGTGTTTGCAGTATCCAGCATATCAGCAGAGATGCCACCTTTTTTCTTAGGTTTAAGCTTGGCTTTTATTTCATCCAAGCTTTCACCTTCATCTACCTCTACTGCTTCGGTTTCCGTAGCCCTCTTAGCTGCAACCTCAGCCATTGTTTCAGCTTCAGCATACAGCTCCATTACCGAGTTAGTGCTGGCAGTTGGAACAAGTATCTTGTTCAGCATCGGGCGAACAACGCCCAAAGCTACAACTCCAATCAAAAGTACTAAAAGCGCGTTTTCAACCATAGATCTAAACCAGGCACCTTCATACCATTTGGTTACAAATCCCTCAAATTCTTCTACGAAAGGTTGAGAAGTAATAGTTAAAGTATCACCACGATCTGGTTTGATGCCCAATGCACTACTAACTAGATTTTTCACCTGTTCAATTACTTCATCAGGAACAGGTTCGAATTCTTCCGCTCCAGTCTCTTGATTGATAACCTTTCGATCTCTAATTAAAAGTGCAGCATCAATTCTGGTTATTACATTTGATGGATTCTTGACGGTTTCATATGTCTTACTAATCTCATAATTTCTTAAATTGGTAGAAGATTTTGTTTCAAATTTCTCTTGCTCTACTTCATTTGCATTATTAGCTAATCCAGCCTGGTTTTGCTCTTGAGTAACTGCAGCTTCTCGAGGAGGTTCGTTTGAAATTGCCCCTGGGATTCCTACTGCGTCTTTTTTGGCTGTCACATTCAGTGAATTTTGTTCACTAAGTGTCGCAATAGTATCCGGGTCAACTATTTCCTGGGAAACTTCTTTACGAGTAAAATCAATTTCTAAGTTTACTTGAGCGTTAATATTGCTCGCGCCTACTATTGGCGTAACTAGACTTTGGATTCTACTACGATAGATACTTTCGAGCCTCATTCGGTATTCGAGCTGATTATCAGCAAGAACTTGATCTGGGTCATCTGGAGCGTTGGTGAGTAAGTTTCCAAATTGGTCAATAATAGAAACATCAGATGGATTCATGCCGGGTACTGAAGAAGACACTAGGTTCGTAATTGCTAAAACTTGCGTCTGGTCAAGTTTCCGACCATTTTTCAAATTAACAAAGACTGAGGCAGTTGGTGGGGTTTGATCTCTTACAAAAACTGATTTTTCTGGAAGAGCCAAATGCACACGAGATGATTGGATACTGCTTATTTCAGTAATTGATTTAGATAGTTCAGCCTCATGAGATTGCCTCAATTTGACACCCTCTACAGATCTGGAAACCCCAAGAGGCATATTGTCCAAGGAACTAAAGCCACCACCCGAAAATTCTGGTAAACCCTGAGCTGCAAGAGAAATTCTAGCTTGATGGTATAAATCGGCCGGAACAAGGAGATCACCAGTTACAGGATCTAATTGGATTTCAATCCCCATATTTTTCAAAGAATCTATCATTTTTGATTTTTCTGCTTCAGAAACAGACGAATACAGGGTTGTCATTTCTGGTTTTTGCATGGAAATGTAAAGGATCACCGCAGCGACTGCGGTCAAGCTCGCTAAAAGAGTTGGGAATGCCCTTCTAAAACCAGGCTCATCTAAAGTTTCGCGAACCTTAGCGATAGCAGAAGACGGCATAGCCATTATTCCCTGTCTAGGGGTTACAAGGGCCGTTTCATTTTCGAATTGATCTACATTAGCCATAATTTAACCTATCATACCGGCATGTTCATAATGTCTTTATATGCACTGAGAGCTTTATTTCTGACATTTAATGTCAATTGAAAGGCCAGTGAACTAACTTGCTGCCCAACCATCACTTTCGCTAAGTCATTTTCAGTACCTAGTTCAAAGTTTTTAGCCAGTTCAGCAGCGCTACTTTGAACCTTTGCAACATTTTCCAAACCATCATTCAGTCTCTCTTGAAAACTAGGTGCGTTATTTTGTGTGTTTTTATTAACTACGTCATTCTTTACAGAATTTATCGCAGTATTTTGCGCAACTTGATTTGTATTTGTAGCCACAATCTTCATCATAACACCTCAGTGGTTTCATTTGCTTTAAATTTTGAAGCTAAGACTTCAGCAGTATTAAGTTGACCAGGCGCTTCATCTACATCAAAAATTAGGTCAGACTTAGTAATACACATGTTTGTGGACAGAATTATTGCGCGCTGAATCAGATTATCGAGCTCGCGAACATTTCCTGGCCATTTGTGATTTAATAGTGCCCCGAGTGCATCCTCGGTTATTGAGAATATCTCTTGGTTCTCAAAAAAAGGCTTAGACAGCATGTGAGCTACAATAGGAATTATATCATCAATTCTATCAGTCAGACTTAAGTTGTTGATAGGAAAAACATTCAGGCGGTAAAACAAGTCTTCCCTGAATCTTCCAGCCTTGATTTCAATTCCCATATTTCTATTTGTCGTGGCTAGTATCCGGACATCAACATCTATCTCAGTAGCATTACCGATTGGCATCACTTTTTTTTCTTGTATAACTCTTAATAATTTACTCTGTAGGGTTAATGGCATTTCCGAAATTTCATCCAGCAAAATGGTTCCACCATGTGCAGCACGTATAATTCCCTGATTGGCTTGCACAGCTCCTGTGAAAGCTCCTTTCTCATGTCCAAACAAAATTGATTCTAACATTTGGTCAGGGATTGCAGCACAATTAATGGCCACAAACGCCCCTTTTGCCCGGCTAGAAAAATTGTGTATT
>MDTC01113284.1_pt1 | contig 19807 bp, 13 predicted proteins | sample 811181 | NCBI WGS metagenome assembly MDTC01 (sample SAMN05326644, study PRJNA326480) | marine metagenome | isolation source: seawater | place: Pacific Ocean: North | collected 2011 | reverse complement strand
GTCTTGGTCGAAGAGGGAGCCCCAACCACTTACGATTACGCGGGGTGGTTGCTTGGCGGTCTTGAGTGCGTAGAAGTTGGTCTTATCATCACCACTCGCTTTGATCACGCGAGCGGAGCTGAGGAAGTTGGAATCAGCCGCACGGTTACGACCAGCAGGCCACGCGGAGACCATGTGGTTACCACGTTTTTGGACGGAGAGCTTGTGAACGACTTCACCGCGTGGATTGTTGTCATCGCGAGAGTAAGCGATCTCACCAGGCTGGAAGGTCAGGTTGACACCCATGGCGAGTGCGTTTCGTCCAAGAAGGATTTGACGCATCACCTGTGAAGGTGTCGTACTCTCGTCGAAGTAACGAGGCTCTACGTAATCCATACTTGCGCAGAGATTTCGGTTCGCGAGCAGCGCTGCATCTGTCACAACCTTCCCTGCGGTCGTACAGTTGTTACCACCACCATCTTCACAACATTTGAGCTGTGTATCTGGGAAGAGGTTGCCCACGAGTGGTGAACATCGGTTGGATTTACAAGGCTCACCAAAGCCAATCGCATACATTCTAGCCATACCGGAGACACCACAGATGGGCAGGTCCGAAGAGGGCGTGTATGTCGTAAAGTACGCTGTGTTGTTGTACACAATGGGGTCACCTGTGACTTTCTCGCCGGTCGGACTCACAGCAGGCGTCTTGTCGATTTTGCTGTGTGTGTCGGAGTCTTTCTTGGCAAAGACCAGGATCTTGTTGAGGGATGCACGGTAGTTGTGAATCGCTTCAACTGCGCTGGGTTTGATTCTTCCTGTTGCAAAGTCAATCGCCTTCGATGGGTCGATGTACTCGCGGACGGAGAAGATCTTGTTGTGTCCTGGCAAGACAGAGTCGAGCTGGAACAGGTTCCCTGTACCACCGAAGATAACGAGCTCACCGTTGGGGTTCAGCGCGAGGGCTGGTGCGACCATGATGGGCTTGGTGTAGTTTTCATCTTTAAACAAGTTGTAGAAGAAGTGAATCTCCCACTCGTTGGGATTCGTGGATTGGAGGTCGACGCGGAACAAGCGTCCAATTGCGTCACCAACAAATGCACGAGACGTGATGGCAGGAGGTGCACCAAATCCTGTGGGTGTGCCTGTGAAGCCACGCAAGATGGCTTTCTCACCAGCGGCTTTTAAGAGTTGTGTATCGGGAACGAGCTCTTGCATCAGGATACCTGTTTCGAGGTCGACGACGTAGACAACACCACCAACGGGGCTGCTGACGTTGAGATCTGTAAGGGCACCTGTCATCTTGATGTCCGAACCACCGGCAAGGATCGCGACTGCACGTTCTTGAACCACTCTTGTACCGTCTTTATCGTTGGGCCAGTTGACGAGGACCTTCGCGATAAAGGGTTGTGCGAAGGTGTATCCCATCTTATCGAACTTCTTACCACCAGTTTTGGGGTTGAAGTAACTGTTACTGTTGATCTCCCAGAGCAACTTGGGACGGTATGGGTCTGTTACATCCATCGCGACGTAACCACGTCCACCTGCGCGGAGGTTTGTGACCATAACCGTACGCCACTTCACGGTCGTGGTTCCTTTGTAATCATAACGATACATCTGAATGTTTTTTACGACAGGTGTACCGTCTGCTGTGTAGACTTTTCCACCTTCGGGCATCGAACCGTTGACTGCATGGCGGAGTTTGTGGACGACAGTTTTGGGAATGTATCCCCACAGCTCAACAAAGCTCGAAGTTTTCTGCGCATTTCCGAGGAATGCGTGGATGATACCATCGTTCGAACCAACGTATACAACAGTTGGTCTTTCGACGACTTTTCCTCGTCCACCTGCGATGGGCTCATTCAACCATTGTTGGAATGTCTCATCGCTGATGTTGTTTGTCGGAGGAGGTACCGTTACGGGGTTCGAGTTGTAAATCGGTCCCAATGGGTGGTCTCGAAGAACGCTAGAGCCATCATGGCCGCGAATCATGTTGACCATGAACTCGACTTCTTTGTCGCATTCACTTGCGGTGCAGTTTGTGATGCCCAACAACGTCTTCATGGAAGAAGTTTTCAGTTGGTTGTTTGAGGGGACAAAGTTGTATCTACCAGGAATACTGGCAGATGCAGATGTTGGAAGTGACACCAACCCTGAGGAAGATACACTCATCAGGTTCAACGGACCGCTGTTTCGGTTGTCGTCTCCTGGGAGATAGACGAAGAGGTTTCGTTTGTTCTTTTGCTTACCAAGCAGAGCGCCGAATTCGACAGCTTCTTTCTCTGTCTGGAATTTCAACTCGGTGCTACCGTTGAGATAACCGGTACCGATACGTGTGACGTAACCAACAGGCATCAAACACTGAAGTGCTTTTTTCTGGTTGGCAGCACACCATGTTTTACAGTTGTTGATACACTGACCAACAGGTGTCGTCGCGCTCTGGACCCATGGATAATCGGTACACAAGTGTGTCGAGGACCATGTACAGATGTTATCGTTACAACAACGACCACAGTAAAATCCGGCAGCGGTTCCTGCTGGTTTGGCGTTATTGTTACAAGACAACGCCTTGCTTGAGTCGTTGCGACAGACGGTCAACCACTTCGTCGCGTGGGAAGGTTGTGTGGGGTCGTTGTGTGCCGGACACGTTCCCTGGTTGCTAAATGAGGTCAGGTATGTGTACAGCCGGACACCTGTTCCGTAGTCTGCTGTTCCTGAGTGGACAGAGCGACTGTGGTTTGGTTTGGTGAAGGATTTGACACAGTTACATGTACCACCAGGGTTTCCTTCGTCGATTTGGCCGTTACAATCGTTATCAAGACCATCACATTCTTCCGCAGTTGCGTTGTTGATGATGTCGATAAACGCGTCACGAAGACCTGCTGCGTTGTTGGCTGCATAGTGCTTAAGGCAAGAGCCCGTTTTACAGAGTTTAATCTCAGTACGTCCGGCTTTTGCGAGAGTGTCGAGACAGGCTTTCTCTGTCGCACGTAAGCTGTTACCAAAACCAACGATGTAACTCTTGATCTTCCGAATCTCAGTGGTTCCAGGTACTTTGTAGTTATAAAGTTGGTCGACTTGGCTTGGTGAGCGACTCCATGAACAACCTTCACCTGGTGCACCATCCGTGATAAACAGAACGGCCGTTTTTCGGCGCTTGATGGGATCGTTTGTGTATGTTGTGTTGATGTGCGAACGGGCCGTTGAGAAAGCGCGTTCATAGTTGGTACCACCACCAGGGCCAAATGCATCGAGTTTTGCGTTGAGCTCCCATGGATCTTTGAAGATTGGAGCCTTGATCGATGCGCTGCTGTCGAACATCTCAAGACCAAAGCGGACTTTCCTGTCGAGGTAGTTGAGATCTTTGGTCCCACCAAAGTCTTTGAAGACATCTTTCAGGGCGAGAACCGCTGTATCCCAGCGAGAGTATCGACAGGTCTTGAAGCCGAGGCTGCTGTTGTACGTACATCCAACAGAGTATCTTGTCCCTTTGGCGCAGTTGCCAACTCCTGAACAGGCAGCAAAAGAGTCGACCAACCCCCAGCCAGGTCCCATACTACAGGATTTGTCGAGGATGACGAGCAGGTTGGGTGGCTGACATTGCGCTGCGGTCGAGACGTCAGAGCATTTTCCGCTCAAACAACGTGTTTTTGTACCACAGTTTCCTTTGAGACAATCTGCATCCGAAGAACATGTACTCGGACAAGACGAGCTATTCGCACATCTGTTGATCGAGTTACAGATCTGTCCGTTTTTGCAGTGTGCGTTGGTCGTACATTCGACACACAGACCATCTGCACGACAGATCGCACGGCCCGTTCCACATCGTGAGCCTGTTGTTTGGTTGGCTGCACACCATGCGTTGGTCACACAAGCCGAACAGCTCTCTTGGAACTGACATTTGTTGTTAATACACTTTCGACCACCGCTGCAGTGGCTGTTGCTGAGACATTGGACACAGTTGTAGTCTTTACAGTGCCTTCTGTTTAGATCGACGTAGCTGTAGCAGTAGGAGTCGTATTGGGAGTTTGTGTATGCACATTCGCGACAGGTGTAGTTGACACAAGAGCGTTTGTTGCTTGGGCAACCATAACTCGTCGCGCTTCTGTACGTCCCACTAAATGGACACTGTCGACAAAGTTTGTCCCAACAGTAGGGTTTGGATGGGTCGGCAGAGCGACAGAAAGAATTCTGTGAGTAACTGTTGTTGTCAAAACACATTGTGGGGCAGTTACCACTTGGACAGACACATTTGCCGCTTGTCGTGTTACAAGTGTATGGACTCGGGCAGTCCGAGTTTTGTTGGCATTGTACACACTTGTAGTTGATACAGTGGGGGGTGTTGGGGTTAACGTCCTTACATGTTGAGTTATTGAGCGCACGAGAGTATGGACACTCACGACATGTACTACCTGCACAGTAAGGTTTGTCAGGTCGATTAGCGAGACAGAGTGGGTTGGGCGAGGTACTCCTCGTGTATGGGGAGCCGCTGTAACAAACGCCTGTACAACTTGCTTTCACATACACGATCCTTACGACCATTTTATCACTGCTGCTGCTACAGAATGTACCTACAGCGCTGCTGGCGTCCACTCGAACGGTGACATTTCCTCCCGTAAAGTTTGGCAGTACATAACTCCTCGACAGATTGTATCCGTATGTGAGTGTGGAGTTGCACTGTCCACCTGTTGGGTTGTGCCTACCAACGGACTTACCATTCACAAAGATATCTGCGTACTCGCTGCTTGCGTTAAAGTCGCCGTAAAGGTCAACAATGGCAACAGGGATACGACCTGATGTCGCGGGAAGTCCTGAGAAGTAGAAGTTATTGTTTTGGCCAGAGCTATTGATGTATTTGGTTTGTTTGCTGCTTGAGTAGGATACACAGCTGTTGGAGCCACCTGGACCTTTGACTGTGATGACAATTCGACTGTTTGAACAAGCACCATACCAAGTAAAATATTGGTAAATGCCTTGCTGTACAGTCAGTTGTTTATCCACAAGCATATAGTTTTGGGCTGTGAAGGTGCGTGTGTACGCGCCTGTTGCTGTGGTGCTGGAGCTACAGCCTGTACTGTAGACTCTACCGTGACTGCCAACTGACCGTCCGTCAAGCCTTGTAAAAGAATTGTAAAGGTAACGAACGCCATAAACATCAACCTTGACCGTTACAGGGCCTAATGCATTTGGCAGGCTGAAGGTTGTGTTGATATTGTTGTAGGATATGTTGTTCAGTCTGATCGTACGTGTCAGTGTGTACGCGTCGGCGATCTGGGGAACAAAGAATATACCTATCACGAAGAGTGCTCCACATAGGGAGAGCCACTTCGCGATGGCGCTTCTGTTTGGTGTGGGGTGCATGGCTTTTTCCTCAATCATAAGGTTACGAAGGAAGCCCTTGCAAATACCACCGCGCCTCATGGGCGCGGTGGTATGCACGGAAGGAACGAGTAGAAAGAGCAGGTCAGAAACTATGTTTCCTCATCAAATTATGAGGGACAACCGTTACAAGTATCACCACGTCCAATGACTTGGAGATATGCACGGAATGTTCGTGCAGAAAGGTCACGTCGAGAGCTGTTTTTTTGCCCTGTTTTGACGTCGACGTTTGCGTTGTATACCCGGCCAGTTGCGGTGACTGTTACGATGTATGTGCAGGTTCGCTTGACGTCGTTTCCTGAGATAGGACGACCGTGTGTCGCGAGCCGGGGGTTGTGAATGCGAATACGGTAATCTCCCCAAACTGATGGGATACCTTTTTTACCTCTTGTTCCGGCGAGTGAGTTCCAGCGCATACCGCCATGGTCAACCTTTGACGCGGCGTTCTTTAGAGGGAACAGACTGTTGGCGGAGAAGCACAAAGATTGCGCCTCATCACAACTGTCCGCGACGGTTGCGGCAGGTTTTTTACAGAGCAAGTGCCACAAGAGGTTCATATCCTGGCGTTTGAACTCGCGAGCGATGCGGTGGACACCGGCTTTAGCGAGCTGTGATGCTTGGTATGCATAAGTTTGATAGGAAGACAGCGTAAATTGCTGTGTGGAGGTGTTAAGAGAACCCATTCCCATCAAAGTCAGCACCAACAGGATGGCCATGACGACAATAAGTGCGGCGCCTCGTTCTCTTGGGCTGCGGCGCTTTGTGTGTTGTTTTGGATGCATCAGCACATCTCCTATTGAAGCAAAAAGTTAACGAGTTGGACGGATTTTACGAGGCTTCTAACGCGAGCAGCGCCGGGGTTTTTGGTGTCGAGCTCCCACGCAATGTGTGGGTGGGAGAGGGACGCTCTCTGGTATGCGGCTTGGTACCGAAACTCTCTGTCCTCTGTTTCCGAGCGGAATGTCAGGCGAAAGTAAACACCTCTGAGGTTTCTCACATCGCTTGGAAAGTCGTGACGCAGGTCGTTGTCAAGAGGTGTTGCGTTTGCGACATTCCCACCGTGATCGCCCATACGGGGATCGAGGTTGTTGATTGCGCCTGTTAGGGGATTCACGCTGCTGAACCAGAATTGTAGGTCCACAACGTTACTCGCGATGATGAGCGGTGGGTGAGGATCGGTGTTTGTCATCGCCGTCCAACTACAGTTGAGGAGCGCGCCTGCGACCCGGCAATTAGGGACAAGAGTCTCGCGTATGAGATTCCACTCATCTTTGTTGGAGGCGTCGATGCGGTAACGCAAACGCATCAGTGGGGACACCATAACAGTCCCTGCGACTCCACACGTCGCGACAGTTCGAAGGTTGAGCCCTGTTGCGGCGCTCGCGAGTTTGACGGTTCGTGTTGTGAAGTTCGGGTTACCAGCGACCTGTACGATTTGCAAACGGCCACTTTGTCCACCGATGGTCAACAACATTCTGTTTGCGAAGATGCGATCATATGTTGTCTTATCCATCCCCTGCAGTGCAGAGGCCGAGAAACGGATCGAAGGAGTTGAACCATGGATGACATCAGCCTGGTATTCAGTGGATGTCATAAAGTTACCCATGAGCTCGATACGATCCGTTCGTACACGGTTACCATTCGCTTGAAGGAAGACGCACCCTGGATCGGTTGGCGGTGTGGCGCCTGGAGCGATGGTTGCGCAAGTTGATGCCTGACCAACGCTCGCGCTTGTGTAGTACTCAACGGCTTGAAATTGGCCATTGGAGCCGCCAGTGGTTTGCAAGTTTTGAAGACCACAGCGTCGGGGATCATTTGAGTTAATGAGGGTCATAAATCCAGCGCGCTGGAGATCTGATTCGAGTCGAGAAGAGGCAAAGCGCAAGCCTGATTGGACGGCTGCGAGTTCTTCTTGGACGATGAAGAGGCGACTGTTTTGTACAAAGAGGTAGTACACAAACGTCAATGATAATGCGGAGAGCGCGACAACAGCCATCAACTCCGTGAGGGTGAAACCTTGCTGCCCTCGTTTGGCTGAGGGTTTTCTCATATCCAAACTCCTTATGTGTGGTTATTGGGTGGCACCCTGGCGGATGTATGTAACGCGTCTTACCTGTGAAAAGTACCTTTGGAAGGCCATCAGGTGTGATTTAGTTGTCGTGCTCAACAGACTACGAATATTTGCAGGGTTACTCATTCCACAGTTTGCGAAGAATGTTCTGGGATTGACGCCGTTGATCTTTTCAGTGGTGATACCTTGGAGACCACGGGGCCAGATCACGATAACATTGGCTTCCACCAAGTCTGTGACTTGGTTGGTTGAGTCTACGCCTCCCCTACGAAAGGAATAAAAGACACAAAAACGCGCGCCTCTTCCTGGCACTGCGCCTGTTGCGCCTCCTTTGTCTGCTGTGATTTTCATTTGGTAGTTGACGGGTGCCTTTGAGAAAGGAATCCATACGGTCGAGTTAGGGTTGCCTGCGGTATTGCTCATACCTTTTTTCCCTGTACCGCTCATATACCACGTCGCTGAGAGTTGTTTGCCACTTCCCCAACGTAGCGCGTCAATTTGAAGCAACTCAAGCACTTGATCCGCGAGACTGTTTGCGATGAGCTTATCCTGACTCTGTGCTGTTTGTTCAAAGGAGGTGCTCATCATCTGGATCATCGAGACAGCCATAACCGCAAGTACCATCATCGAGACCATCAACTCAAGCATTGTAAAACCCGATTGCGAGCCTTTTCTTTGCTTTTTTTGGCAGGTCCATTTTGTTTGTTTCATTCTATTCTCCAACGCTTTTTTCTGTGTGCTTGTCAGCCTGACGATCACTTGCAAAGGGTTGCATTTCCACTTGGTTTGACTTTGATTTGGCCGTTAAATGAAACGGAGATACGTCTTGGGATGGAGTTGGGGCCGGTGGTTTGATCGTTGACTTTGATACAAATGTCGTATGTCGCGTAAGGGTTGCAGATGGCTGTGACACCACTTTTTCGACAGTTTGCGATGGTACCGTCTGGCATGAAGTAGAGATTGAGCTCTTGTGTTTTTGTGCTGTCCATGTTCACACGGTAAATGCTGACATCGGAGTAGCGTCGCCGAAATTCCAGCGTTTTTCTCTCCAGACCTGCCTCGTCTGTGGTTGCGTTAAACAGCTTGAATCCACGTGAGACAATACTCGATGCGCCCTGTGCGACAAACATCACGCCTCGTTCGGCGGATGAACCTGCGCCGAGGGGTTTCAGATCTTTGAAGGGAGCACCCCCTGGGATAAATTGAACGCGGTAGGCTTTTTGTGTCACGAGGGCCTGACCTCGGGCATAATTGAGCAGTCCGACAATCTCTCTCACCGCGAGTCGTACGCGATACGACTGCGAAAAGCTTCGCGCTCCCCACACCAAAAATGCACCCATAATGGAGATCGCCACGAGTCCAATCATCAGCTCTATAAGCGAAAATCCCATCTGTCTGTTCGAGCGTTTTGCGGTCATGCTTTTTCCTTTTCATTCAAATGAAATGCTTCATTCTTTATTGTAAAGAGCAAATTTCATACCTTTTATTGGTTGAATAAAGTTCTTTTGTTTTAAGGGTGTTGTCTTGTCGATTGGGGCGAGTGTGAAAAAAATGCATAGTCTCTCAAGAAAAGATACGCATTCTTTGCATAGCCTCTCCAAGGAAGGCATTTTGTCTGAAAGGCTGGGAGTATACAGGGTGTTCATCTTGGTCTACACACGTATTTGCCTGGAGATTTGCGTGAACAGTAGCCTGTGATCGTGTTGTTCACTGTACACGTACCGCTGCTGTTGTTGGGGCAGGCGTAGTAGCACTTCTTCCCATCGTAGTAATCTTCACACAAGGCATTCGCGACACCGCCACAATCCGCCTGTGTTGTACAGTCGAGGGTACAATAACCTTTTCCACTAATGCCAATGCCTCGGTAGCAGGAGAGGTCGGGCAGACATGGGTTTTGTTGATCACATGTCTCAAGCAGGTCTTTCCCTGTGGGCTGTCCAACGGGGACACAGAAACGACCTTTGGGGGTGCGCTTGATATCCATACAAAAGTAGCCTTGGTACTTGCACTTTCCATTTGCAGGACATGCTTGCATACAGATCTTTTTACCGTCTTTGTTTTGTACGCAATTGAAACCTGTTGAGCATTGTCCTGTGTCGCATGTTTTCGCGCAGGCTGTCAGATAGCCGACGTTTGTACAGATCAGCCCTGCACCACAAGCATCTTCTTTGATTGCCTGGTTTTGACCACAGCGCTCTCCTTCGTTGGTGCGGACACACTTGTTCTCTTTGCATTCGTACAATGGATCACATGCTTCGGTGGGGCAGTTACGGGGGACACATCGACCATTTGTCTGGCACTTCTCCGCGCCTGAACATGTTCTCTGCGTTGGGCACAAGGCGAGTTGGCAGGTTCCACCATTGCAGATCTGGTAGCCATCATCTTCTCCGGGACATGAGCGTCCTGGACCACAAGGACTCGGTTTGGGAAGGCAAAGTTTTTCTTTTTGGTATGCCTGACACGTCTCTTTGTTCAGCTCGCAAAAGTCGTCAGTGGTGCATTTGAGTCGGCACTTCTCTCCGTCTTCAGCGAAAGCACACGTCAAGTGTCGTTGGCATGTCTTGCCACCACTACAATCTTCTCCTTGTTTGGCGCCTGTACCTGGAGGTAGGCACAAACCACCTTTGCTGCTGCTGGATTCGATGACACAGACTTCGTCTTTCGCGCACTGTGAGGAAGAACCAACAGGATCACAAGGGGTTCTGCAGAGTTTTTTTCCATCATCTTCAAAACACTGCAAAGTGAGCTTGCAAGCTTGGGTTGCTCCGCAAGCTTGATTGGCTTCTGCCCCATTGTCCACGACACAATCACCAGCCTGACAGACGGGCTTGTTGGGATCGGCGGTGCAATCGGAATTGCCCGCACATGGTCTTTTTTTGCAGGTGTTTGTTGTTGTATCACACACAGGTTTGAGTGGGTCGGCTGTACAATCGTTGTTTGTGCGACAGCCACCGTCGATACATTTGCCGTTGTCACATTTCCACAGCTTGGGATCGGAGGTGCAATCCGTATTTTTTTCGCAGGGGGCTTCTTCTGGATCGTAGCAAGTACCGCTTACGCACTTCCAATCGCACCGACAGTCGTCACTCGAAGAGCATTTGATCTCTTCACAAACCCCTTCGCTCGTGCATGTCTCTGAGCAAGTCTTGCAATCTGATGCATATTTACATTGGGGGTCAGATTGATCTTTGATGATTGTGTCTTTGCTCCCACCATCACTGTTCGAAGTTGTATCTGAACAGCCGACACTCCAAATCATCATGAGACAGAAACTTACACACACAATCACAGAACGGTACACTACAATCTTCATAATGCTCTTTGCCTTTGTTATGATCACTGAAAATACATGAGGCAGATGTGTGGTGGATGACAAACACTCCACATCACACACTGAATCACAAATGTAGCAAAGTTATGATGGTCGTACAAGCCCTGTCGAGAGGTCGGCAAGTTGCGTGAAGGAGTTTCTTTTGTGGTGTTGGGGTGACATTCAGCTCGGTTTGTCCTATCGGTTTCTTTTGTCCGAAAGGATGAGGACATACATGCCACGAATGGTTCCTACAGTCGACTGTGAGCATTGTCGTTGTGTCGATGAAGGAAGAACACGTGAAAATGTCCGTTGTTGTGATGTGACACCTCAGTTTCCCAATTTTCTTGTGGGTGAGTTGCTTCAATCACAAGAGCACGAGGTGATCTCTTCGTGGATAACGCAACGAAGAGGTGATCCGTACAGTCTTCTTGTCCCACCTGTCGTTGCAAAAGCGCATCTCGATGCCCGCGTGGATGGTCTGTATGGTATGGCATGTCCACTGCTTCATGTGGAGACTGGGCGGTGCTCTGTGTACGCTTTTCGACCGGGGCTGTGTGTGGGTTACCACTGTTACTATCCCGATGTGATGTGGGTGGAGATGTGGTCGTGTTTGACATCTTTGCTTTGCGCTGCAGAGGACGCAGCTTCTCGATATCTGGTGCAGAGGGCAGGGTTTTCGTTCAGGCGGATGTCTGCGATTTGGGAACACTTCGAGGATGAGCTTGCGATCTGGGATGGGGTTGGACAGAGAGCCGAAGTCTACAATGAACTCTGGCAGGATTGGCTTGGTCGCGAAGAAGCATTCTACAAACTCTGTTTTGCCAGACTCCACGAAGAGGGAGAGGAGGCATGGGAGCAGATCGTGGCGCTCCAAGAGGAACACTTATTTGCTCGAAGAGATCATGGCGTTTTGGGGCTGGAGGGAGCGATGTCAGCGGGGATTATGCCGATCAAGCCGACGACATCACTTCGAATGATCTATCGCAAGGGGAGGATCAGACCTGAAGAGAACGTGTTGTCCTTGCCTGTACAAGAGCGGTTGTTGATGTGGTATATGGAACAGCTTGAGCAAAAAGGACGATGGGGGCGTTGGACACGATTTTTTCGAGAGATTTCTTGGGGAGGAAAGTTGGGGGAGTGAGTTATGCTCTTCGTTGGAGGATGGAGGAGAGCGAGACGTACAAAAAGCCTCCTTGGAACATCAAGAGGAAGGGGAGGGTGCTAAAGATCCCCATTTGAAGGACAATCACAACGGCAACGCTGAAGTAGATGCCGAGCAACAGCTCTAGATAGGGGAGCCACGTTTTGTGTCCTTTGTACAGTTTGGCTTTCCAATTACTCTTTTTGGATGTGACATTGTACTTTGGTGTGCGTGTAAATTCACTCTTGTGTCCGATCAGCGCTTCGAGGACTGCTTTGCAGTTGTTGAGGCTGATCCCGACTCCGAGAGAGAGCGCAAAGGGGACGAGGAGTCCTCTTCTGATCCATGGCGCGCCGATCTCTTTTTGTGACCAAGTGTAGAAGAGCAAGAGCGGAAGTGTACCACCTACAAGGAAAGGAATATCCGCGACCAATGTGTAGTGCCAGTTGTGCTGGATCCTGATCATGATCGAGATAGGCATCAAGATCGCAAGCAGGACCATCAGCGGGTAGGAGAGGTTTCCTGTGAGGTGGAAGATCGCCTCCGTTTTGACATCGCGGGGGAGATCACTTTGCAACACCCTCAAGAGGACTTTTCTCGCGGTCTCAATCGAACCTTTTGCCCATCGATGTTGTTGGGTGCGGAAGGCGTTCATCTCAACAGGCAACTCAGCCGGGGCGACGATGTCTGGAAGGTAGATAAACTTCCACCCGGCAAGTTGAGCGCGATAGGATAGATCGAGATCTTCCGTGATGGTATCGTGTTGCCAACCACCAGCCTCTTCGATGCACTGTTTCCGCCATATCCCGGCAGTTCCATTGAAGTTGAAGAAGCGACCGCTGTAACATCGACCGACGTGTTCGAGCACAAAGTGTCCATCGAGGAAGAGCGCTTGCGCTCGGGTCAAAAAGGAATAGGAGCGGTTGATGTGACCCCATCGGACCTGCACCATACCTACTTCTTCATTCTCGAAGGGATGGGTTGTTTTCTTCAGAAAGTCAGGAGGAGGGACAAAATCTGCATCGAAGACAGCGATGAGATCTCCCTTTGCGACTTTCATTCCTTCGGCGAGTGCACCAGCTTTGTAACCCGTTCGATCCACGCGGTGGAGGTGGACAATGTCGAACCCTTGGGCTTTGTATGTTTCAGCGAGTTCCTTGCCTAGCTCTTGCGTTTCGTCGGTTGAGTCGTCGAGGATTTGAATCTCCAAACGATCTTTTGGGTAGTCAAATTCGACGACCGACTCGACGAGTCGTTTGAGCACGTATCTCTCGTTAAATACGGGCAGTTGGACTGTGACATGAGGTTGCTCTTCGTCTGCAAGGATCTTGGTTTGTGGGATAGCCTTGCGGAAACGATAGTACAAGTAGGCAATTGTGAATCTGTGTGCACCGTACAACGTCAACAGCGTAAGTACAACAAAATAGCTGATCAGAATACTTGCTTCAAATATAGACATCTTCTCCCTTATCCGTTACTCTCTGCGGCATTTCCAGACTTTTGGGGGGCAGATTGTAATGTCTTTCCGATAAGATTACAAGGTGATTGTTATTTTCTCGAAAATAAGGCAAGGTGATACCCTTCTGCCAACACTATAATGACGGTCTTTGGATAGATGCAGAAGAAGAGGAACACGATGAGTTGGTCATCATTCTCAGGAGGGGACACTTGGGCCCCTGTTAGGATTGGATTGATCCTGAACCCACATTCTCGGATCAACAAGGGGCATGTTTGGGAGCAAGAGGCGAAGGTTCTCTTGGGCAAGGAGCGAGTTTGTTGTACGCGAAGTGTCGATGAGATCCCTGATGCGCTCGCACAACTGCTCGATCGTGAAGCTGTCACACTCCTCGCGATCTCGGGAGGAGACGGCACTGTCCACCACGTCCTGAATGCCCTGCTTACGATCTGGCGTCGCCAACAACAAGAGACGAAAGAGACCCTCACACTGCCGCCCATTTTGTTGCTTTGTGGTGGGACGCTCAATCTCGTCGCCCACTCGCTATCGATTCACGGAACTCCCTTTGCTTTGCTCAAACAATTCCTTGAGACCAGCCATCGCATGCGAGTGGGCGAACTCCTTTTGCACCAACAGCGCATCCTGCGTTTGGAGTCAGAGCGATGGGGCGTGCGGTTTGGTTTTGTCTTTGGGAGCTCTTTGACTGCTCGTTGTCTCGAACTTTACGACGATAAGTGGGGAGGGGGATATGTTGGGCTTGGGCGTTTCTTGTTTGAGGCGATCAGAGGCTTTGCCTGCAAAACCTCACTCTGGAAGGAAGTCGAGCCGTACTTGTTGCCGCCTCACTCCACGCTCACGGCCGATGAACATCCATTTTCCTACATCGCGGCGGTCGCTTCAACGATCGATATCAAGATCCTTCGAGGTCTGATCAAGGGCTTGATCGTCGAGAAGCCTATACCAGGCACGATGCGTTTGCGCCTTGTCGAAGATGTGAAGGTGTCTGAGGTCATTCGTAGATTGCCTGAGCTTGTGTTGGGTCGTGAGGCGCAGGGGATTGTCGATCTCGAAGGGGTCAAATCTATTGAGCTATCGGGCGATTTTAGTTTGGATGGTGAGACGTATATGGGGACAACGCGATCACAAGGAAGCTATCATGTCGAGGTTCCGATGTGGACAGTTCCATTTGTCTCCGGTCGCTTTTTTTCGAGTATGTGATCGCGCTTATCTTTTCCAGGTGCGTTTTTGTGGGGATAGGTAGACACGTCCAATGACTTTGGGGGGGCGGGTGTGACTGATGTCGATCTTTTGGGGGTAATGTGCGCCAACAAGTTGTCTTTTGACAGGATCGTATTCGAATTCCAATCTGGCCATCTCCGAACCCTCTAGTTCCATCAAGACTTCCTGAGGGAAACCAAGCCCTGCGAGGTAGGCCTGTCCGTAATCCCGGCGCTTCATCTTGAGCACTTTGCCATTGAACCACCCTCTGTAGTTGAGGGTGCCTCCCTTCACTTTGGCGTGTCCCCACACGATGGGACCCAGTTGCATGAGTTTGATCTCTTGCCTTGGGGAGTCTGCGTCTTTTTTCTCGTACCAGCTTCCGCCCAGCCAATGAAAAAAAGCTCGCACATTGACGAGCAAGATCAGCACGATGATTCCCAAAAAGATCAACCAAGTGATCACGGTAGCATTCATCTCTCTCAAAGTCCTCGAAGATATAGGGCCATTCGTAGTCTTTTGCGTTACCAAAGCGGGTCATGTTTTGCTCATGCCGTGTACATGACCCATCCAAAAAATAAAAAAGGGGAAGGCTGTTGTCAACCTTCCCCTTTCTTAGGGCATTTTGAAACGCAGTCTTGGCTTAGCGAGCTGCAACTGTGTAACAGAGTGCGTTGGTTGCGCCACCGCTTTCATCGCGAGCGACGAATTGGTAGCTACCGCCGTTGTCAAGACAGACACCGAAGCGGCCAACACCAGCGTTTTTGTCACCACTGTCAATCGATGTGGGATCGGAGGGGATACCACTGGAAGCGTGAGTGACAACGCCTTCGGTGAAGCCTGTTTTCAAGCCACCAGGCATGTAGAAGTTAAACTTGACTTCTGCAAGACCGTTGTTGTTGGCAGTACCACAGTATTTGTTTCCTGCGAGCTCAAAGCATTTGACGCCAGAACCGAGGGAGTCACAGTCAACGTCATCTGTACAAGGTACATCTGCGCCGTTGTCTTTCTTTTTGCTCCAGCAAGCATCAGCAGTGACGCGGGCTGCGACAGCGTTCCAGATGATACCAGCGGAACCATCCCAACCACTGTTGTCCACTTTGGTGACTTTGTTGTCTGCGTCGCAGGAAGCTGTAAGTGTTTTACAACCAGCTGCTTTGTCAGCGTCATCACAGTAAGTGGTCTTGTCACCTTCGTAACAAGTTTTGGTGTCAGTACAACCTGCGGACTCACAAGTTTTGGTTTCAGTGTTACATGTTTCGCCGTCGAGGCAGTGTGTGTCTTGGAGACACTCATAGCACTGTCCGTCAGTTGTGTCACAAGCAGGCTTGCTTGCGTCAGCTGTTTCACATTCAGTGTCTGTGGAACAACCAGCTTTGACACAAGCTTTGGGAGAAGCGGCTGTGTCACACTTGAATCCATCGCCACAATCAGCATCTGCGGAGCAGAGGTCAGCTGTTGAATCGACACAGAATTTCTTTTCGCCGATCTCTTTACAGCTTGTGCGTGGAGCTTCTGTACACTGTGTATCGTCGGTACAGTTGGTGTCACACGTGCTTGTTTGTGGGTTACAAGCGGAGTTGTCGAGTTTTTCACACTCGGTCTTGTCACACTCACACTTTTTGCTTGTTTGGTTACAAGTGTTGCCTGGATCACAACCTGCAAAGGCTGGATCTGTACAATCTTCTTGTTGATTGTTGTTATTGTTGTTGTTATTGTTGTTGTTGTCTGCACAACCCACGGGGCCGAGCATTGTGAAAGATGCGCTCACCAAAAAGACACATCCAATCCAAAATCTTGCTTTCCTTAACATGTCAAAACCTCCTATCGACGGAATACTTGACTTTCGAAAAATGAACCATTCGTACAACATTCATCTGGTGCAAATTCTCAAGGTGGAATAGAACTTGTCGGCTTTCACTCTAGCAAAAAGAGTACCAACTTGAATTCTTTACCCTTACTGATACTGTTTGTCATGGTTTGGTATACGCTGACAAACAACATCGTTGAAGATAAGGCGAAATGTTGAAAAGGCAACTAAACAGTTCCGTGTAGATGACTTTCCAGCACTCATGCACCTGCCAACACAAACATGTCAGCAGGAGCGTTTTGTGGAGTCTTGACACTCCACAATGGTAGAGACGTTTCCTGTCAATCTGTCTCAAGCATCCATTGGCTTGGTGGCAGAGTGTTTGTGAACACACAACACAGATCTGACATCTGTGACAGGGGTTGTCTCCGTGATTTCTCACCTTTTGGAGGTGAAGACCACATGATTGTGTTCAACATACTCTTTGTTGTGGGGGAGTTCAAATTTTTCAAATTTTTTCTCGCACAAGGGAAAAGGAGAAGGTTTCTCGGTGTGTGTGAGCCACGTTGTGCGGGGAAAAAAGAAAAAATATCGAGATACCATGTTCTTGTCTTGTGTTCTTTCGTGTGTTTTTGTAGTATGGGGATTTCTTAATGGTTGTACTCCACTACAAACACCGTTCATTGTTGGATAGTGTACAGATGTGAGTGTTTGATTTTCCTTACAGGATATCCCGATCAGTTCGGATAGATGTGAGATGAGGACGAATGGACGACCCCATGCCACAAGATCGCATTGAGCAAGCGAGAGAAGAAGCTTTAGCGTTATACCAACAAGGTGTCAAAGCACAATCCCTTGGGGATTATCCCAAAGCTGAGGATTGCTATCGACGCTGTCATGTTATGATGAAGGCCATCGGTAACCGAAATGGTGAAGCCGCAGCTCTTCATTATATGGGCACGCTCCTTGAAGCAAAAGGCGAGTTTGCTGAGGCCCTTGATTGTTACAGAAAATCGTTTCATCTCTTCGAAGCAGACGAAGATTTTCAAAACTGTCTCTTTTCACTTTTCTTCCAAGCCATCCTTTCCCTCAAGCTAGACGAACCTCGTGATGGTATCCAAACCATCCAACAGGCTCTCGATATGGCTTTTGGTCTTGGTACTTCATTTATCCAAGAAGGTTGGAGTCGCGTTCGCCAAATGGCCGGTGTTCTCTTTGCCGAGCGTAAAATGGAGGATTTGATCTTCCTCGGTGAATCACTCGACCAACTTGGCGAGAAGATTCAAGACGAGAGTGACGGACCCTCCGCAACTGTCAAGCTGGCGCAGATGACGCAACAACTTGGCGTCTTCCTCGTTGGGACCGCGAAGTTTTGGCTCGCAGCGCACGGTGGCGAGTCCCTCCCCGAAGACGAAGTGACAGGTTGGCTTCTCCAAACCGCCGTCAATCTCGATCAAGCTACTGGAGCAGGGCTTGCCTTTACTGATCTCGCCGCCAAAGTCATCCAAGAACGCCTCCTGTAACGCTCGTCCTCTTTTCAAACTCCAACACCACTTACAACTCCCTGAGCATTTTCGACCTTTTTCTACGAAGGTGGATTTGTCCTGCCAAAGAGTATCATCAACACGAAAACGACCACATCACCGAAGAAAGATGTCACATCAGCGCGAAAATGACCTTCGTCAACGCAAATGAATGTTTCGTCAGCGCTCTAGTGACTTAATTTTGCTCGATTTTTAGTTTCGTCAGCGCCATGTTTGGTTTTGTACGCGATGATGTATGTCCCAAAAGCGCGTACGATAGCGACTTTGGCGTTGATGTGACATTCTTTCTCGTTGACGAAGGTATCACGAAGAAAAATGTGAGTATCATGGACGCAGATGTGACATTCCTGGAGAAAGATGTGGTCATCTTATCCGTTGATGTGACGAATTTTTGATGATCGGGGGGAGAAAGAAGCGTGGGGAGAGGGGAGAGGAGCTTGGAGAGGATTACTTCTTCAATTCAGCGTCGATCACTTGCTTGAAGCGAGCGAATGGTTGCGCGCCAACGAGTTTTTTGCCGTTGATGAAGAAGGTGGGCGTTCCATTTGCACCGACGCTGCTTGCTTTCGCTGCGTTTGCATCGACAAATGCTTTGTATTTACCGCTGTCAAGCGCAGCTTTGAACTTCGCGACGTCGAGTCCGAGCTCTTTGGCCCACTTGAGGTAGTTGGCTTTGCTCAGGTTACGGCTGTTTGCGAACAACTTGTCGTGGAATTCCCAGAATTTGCCTTGCGCGTGTGCTGCCATGGAAGCTTGCGCTGCCATGTGAGCATTTCTGTGGAAGCTCAAGGGCAAGTGCTTGAAGACAACTCTTACTTGGCTGCCGTACTCTTTGACGATCTTCTTGATGGTGTTTGCACCACGTGTACAGAAGGGACATTCAAAGTCGGAGAACTCGACAATTGTGACTTTGGCGAGCTTGGAACCGAGGACGGGGGATTTGCCAATCGCGATTTTGACACGAGCGCCAGGAGCGGGGCGACGTGGTGCTGTGGGAGCAGCCACTTTCTTTCCGCTAAGCGCAGCGTCGATCATCGCTTTGAAGCGTGGCAATGGTTGCGCACCAACGAGCTTCTGACCGTTGATGAAGAAGGTGGGCGTACCATTCGCGCCGACGCTGCTTGCGAATGCTTTGTCTTTGTCGACGTATGTTTTGTACTTACCACTATCAAGCGCAGCTTTGAATTTCGCGACGTCGAGTCCGAGCTCTTTGGCCCACTTGAGGAAGTTGGCTTTGCTCAGATTGCGGTTGTTTGCGAACAATTTGTCGTGGAACTGCCAGAATTTGCCTTGCTCGTGTGCTGCCATCGATGCTTGCGCTGCGATGTGCGCTTGCTTGTGGAAGCTCAAAGGTTGGTGTTTGAAAACAACGCGGAGTTTGTTTCCATACATCTTTTTGAGCTGCGAGACAGTTTTTGCGCCACGAGTACAGAAGGGACATTGGAAGTCGGAGAACTCGACGAGTGTCACTTTTGCAGTCTTGGGTCCCCAGGTGGGAGCCGCGCCAACGATGATTTTGACGGGTCCAGTGGGAGCTTTGGGACGTGGGCGACGGGCACGTGTTGGAGCGGGGGCTTTCTTTCCACTAAGTGCAGCGTCGATCACTTGCTTAAAGCGAGCAAATGGTTGTGCACCGACAACTTTTTGACCATTGATCAAGAAGGTTGGTGTTCCGTTTGCGCCTGCTGTACGAGCAGAAGCAAGATCAGCATCGACATATGCTTTGTATTTACCGCTGTCAAGATCAGCTTTGAACTTCGCGACGTTGAGTCCGAGCTCTTTGACCCACTTGAGGAAGTTGGCTTTGCTCAAATTGCGGTAGTTCGCGAACAATTTGTCGTGGTATGGCCAGAATTTACCTTGCGCGTGCGCTGCCATCGATGCTTGCGCTGCGAGGTG
>MDTC01133746.1_pt1 | contig 19808 bp, 15 predicted proteins | sample 811181 | NCBI WGS metagenome assembly MDTC01 (sample SAMN05326644, study PRJNA326480) | marine metagenome | isolation source: seawater | place: Pacific Ocean: North | collected 2011 | reverse complement strand
GGTATCGGGGTAGTGGGAAGAAGGGTAATTCGCATTCGAAAAACTTCGCCTAGGTTCATTTTGGGTAAAGGAAAAGTGGAGGAGATCCTCTCCGAGCTTAAAGACTCGAATGTTGATGTATTAATTTTTGACAATGAGATTTCTCCTGCCCAGCAAAGAAATTGGGAGACGGAAAGCAAAGTATTAGTGATTGATCGACACGAGATTATTCTGGATGTATTTGCGGAGCGTGCCCAAACCAAAGAGGCGAAATTACAGGTCAAACTTGCCCGACTAGAATATTCTTTGCCCCGGTTACGTCGGGCATGGACTCATTTAAGCAGGCAACGGGGTGGTGGAGTTACCCAACGAGGCGAAGGGGAAGCCCAGATCGAACTGGACCAACGTATGGTCAGGGACCAAATTGCCGCCACTCGTAAAGAGATTTTACAGGTGTCGAAGCAGCGACAGACCGGCAGAACGCGCAGGCAGAGGTTGCCACTCCCTTCCGTGGCGATTGTTGGATATACTAATGCCGGGAAGTCAACCTTGCTCAATCAATTAACGGGAGCAGATGCAGTTTCGGAAGATAAATTATTTGCCACCCTAGATCCTACGAGCCGAAGGTTAAAACTTCCCAGTGGTCGAATCATCGTGCTTACTGACACAGTTGGATTTATACGCAAATTACCTCATCGACTGGTGGACTCTTTTAAAGCCACTTTAGAAGAAGCACTGGTTGCTGATTTGATTATACACTTGGTTGATTTATCCAGCGCAGAATATGAGGCACAGATGGAAACCACTGACCGTGTATTAAAAGAACTTGGTGCGATAGAAAATCCACTCCTGACTGTTTACAATAAAATCGACCAAATACCGGATGATATTGAAAAAATAAGGGCAAAAAGAATTTCAGACCAACCTATTTTTATAAGTGCCCAAACCACGGAGGGGATTCCCTCTTTGCTCAATAGATTGGAAGAAATCTTTTCTAGTAAAAGCGAAGAATGTCGCTACATGATTCCGCTTAGCAGGTATGACTTGGTTGCCCGCTTAAAAGCCCAAGGTAATTTGATTGAGGAAGAAACAACCAAGACAGGATTTCAAATCAAAGCATTCCCCCAAGGAGAACTAGAGCATTCCCTCAGGGAATTTAAGAAATAAAAGGTTGGTTAGTCCTCAGTAGTCTGGTTACGAAGATGGTCGACCAAGGTTACACGGAACATACCGGCAGCGAGCCAAAATACTCCAGACATACAAAATGATGTCATACTGGCCACGATGTTAACTGCCAAAGGATCTTGGGAAGGAACATGAGGGATAAGAACTTCACGCATGAAGAAAAAAAACAAGGCGGTCAGGATAAGATCAATGACAAGACCTTTTTTGGATACAAGAGGTTGGGGAGTAGAATCTTCAGACATAATCTCTAAAATGATATCAAAATAAAATAGGTCAAATCAAACTAACCTGCGATATCATGAAGTTTGAGAATTCTCGTTTTAATCTCATTGATTCCCAATTCAAGAAGGACTTTAGGTTGTATCCGGTTGATGGGAAGAGCAGGAAGGTGATCCAATCTTTCTGCTAGACAGAGGTTTCGGTTGGCGGAAACCTCATCAACCCGGTCAATGGGAGTGAAATGGGGGGCATGAGCAACCACTTCAGGATAATTTTCAATTAAGTCCTTAATGGCGATCACAGCACTGGCAAACCGATTTAATTCTTCGAGGGAGTAACTTTCCGTAGGCTCGATCATCAGGCCAAAAACTTCCGGAAATGCAACGGTGGGTGCATGAAATCCAAAATCAAGAAAAAGTTTTCCGACCTGTGGGATTGCCTGACTCTTGGACACCCCAGCCTTTTCCAGTTTTTCAAAATCCTCTTCGCTTAGGGTGAGGATGAATTCATGCATTCGTGCAACTTTTCCTGCCTGGGCGGGTAGGGTAGGGTAGCGTGAACGAAGGACTTCAAAAAGATAACGTGCTGAGAGCACCGCAACCGAAGACATTCTGGGAACCCCTTCCTTTCCTAGGCGAAGTAGGTAGGCAAATGCTCGGACTTTGTGGCCAAAATTTCCCCAGTTCCGGTGAAAAGTCCCAATGCTTTTGGCGGGAAAAAATGAGCTAAACTCACCTTGTTCATTTTGACGAATTTGTTTTCCGGGTAAAAAATCGACCAGTCGTTCCGAGACTGCCACAATTGCATCACCCGGACCACCTCCCCCGTGAGGGATCGTCCATGTTTTGTGCAAGTTGTTGTGCACGGCATCAACTCCCAGTTTTCCAAGGTCAACAATCCCGGCAATTGCGTTCATGTTTGCCCCATCCATGTAAACAAGTCCGCCAGCATGGTGAACTTCTTCGGCTATAGTAGAGAATTCTTTCTCAAAAATCCCTGAAGTATTTGGATTAGTGATCATAATCCCACAAAGATGTTGACCGTGCTCTTTAATTTTCTCACGAAAATCATGCAGATCTATCATACCTTCTTCATTTGCCTCTAGGTAAATAATACCTGATCCGTATCCTGCCATGGCTGCGGTAGCGAAATTAGTACCATGAGCAGATTTCGGGATAAGGACAATTTGCCGATGTGCCTCTCCTTTAGAGCGGTGATAAGCTTGAAATAATTTCAAGCCAACTAGTTCCCCCTGTGCCCCGGCAACCGGCTGGGTGGTTACTCCAGCTAATCCAGTGATGGCTTTAAACCATTCTTGGATTTGATACAGAATTTCCAGTGGCCCTTGTACATCTTCTTCGGGTGCTTGAGGATGGGCTTGTGAAAAGCCGTCAAGACCAGCCGCCCAGTCATTTAACATGGGGTTGTATTTCATGGTACATGAGCCCAAAGGGTAGCAACCATCGTCCGGACTGACATTCAACCCGGCCAATTGTTCATAGTAATTCAAAAGCTCATCATGGGAAAAACTAGGTAGGTTGGCCGGTTGAATTCTCAAGAGGCTTTCCGGAATATCAATTTCCTGTGTTGTCTTTGAGGAAGCAGGAAATTGAGAAACAATAAAATCTTTCAACAAAGTAATTGCACTATCATCATGGATATCAGAAAAGCTGATTTTGTAGAGCCGCCTGTTGGTCAAAGGGACTCGATCGGTTACTTCGACACCTAGGTGCAAGCCTAGCTTTCGGCCATTATCTAAGAAAGAATCATATTCATCAGTAACTGATACCAATAGGTCATGAAAGGCGGGGGACTCCGGGAAAGCTAGTTCGATGCCATCTCGTTGACGAATACATTCTGATATTTGGTTTCGGGCATTCCTAGCCTGAGCGAGGGCATTTTTTAAGCCGTTTTCTCCTTTGGCTAGGAGGTTGGCACCAGCAATGGTGGCTAAAAATGCTTGGTTTGAACAAACATTGGATGTGGCTTTTTCTTTGCGTATGTGTTGCTCGCGGGTGGACAGAACCATTACAAAGCAATCTCTTCCTTGGGCGTCTTTAGCCCTGCCTATGTAGCGACCAGGTGTGTTACGAAGATCTTTCTTTGCTTGGTCATTGAAACGGCACCCAAAAAGACCAAGCCCGGGACCGCCGAAGGAAGGCGGGATGGCAAGGTGCTGTGCTTCGCCGGCTATAAAGTCTACTCCAGTCGAACCAAATTTACTGGGTGGTTTTAAGCCGCCTGATACTAGGAGCATGGGATCAATTATCGCAACCGTGGGAATTTTCCAGGCAGTTGCAAGGTTTGTTAGTCGGTCGACATCTTCCAGTAATCCAAGTGAATTGACTTGAGGAAAAACGAAAGCTGAAATTTTTTGATGCTCTTCCTCGAGACTCTTTTCCAATTGATTATAGTCAAGTCGACCCGTTTCAGGATCTAGAGGCGACATGGAAAATCCAAGATCCGTTCCTTGTGCATGGGTTTGAAGATAGGAAATATCCTCGGGAAAAAGAGATTGGGCAAGCAACACATCTCCAGGGCGTTTTCTTGACCGGCGTGCACAGCAAATAGCCTCAAATGTGGCTGCCGCCCGATCGTACAAAGAGGTGTTTATCGCTTCAAACCCAGTAAGGGCAGAAAGTACACATTGATAAATCCAATGAGTTACCAATGTACCTTGGCTTCGCTCCGGTTGGTAGGGCGTGTAGGAAGTACTTAGGGGGCGCATCTGCGAGACTTCGTTCACAATGGGATGAACTTTCCAAGCGGGGAGTAAGTCACCAATGAAGGAAGTCAATAAATTGGTCTTGCCGGCGATCTCATGCATCCGAACGGTGGCATCTCTATAGCTGAGTTCATCGGGCATTTCGGGATTACCAGAGAACCTGATGTCTTCAGGAAGGTGGGAGAAAATGTCTTTTAAACTTTCGGCACCTACTTTACCGAGCATCTGTTCAATGTCATGGACCGTAGCCGAAATGTAATGACGGGCAATTTCTCGGGGATATTCCTGAGGATTGTATGAAAGTTCAGGAAAGTTTGAGGAACGATCAGAAACGGAAAGTGATGTGATGGTGCTCATTGAAGTATAATTTACTCATGAGCAGTAAAACGATGAACGCAAAAAAATTCACGTTTACAAAATTCTTTCCAAAATAAGAACAGGAAGAATCAAAGGATTGGTCACTTACCTATGAGCCGGCCGCTTTTCCAGTAATTTCGTTCAACAACCTCTCCTTGTTCGTTGTAAAAAATTTCCTCACCATTCATGCGACCATTGAGCAAATTTACTTCTCCCTTTGCCATGCCGGCCGAGTTTACAATTTGCATTCTTCCGCTAAAGGGTATCCCACTTGCACGCAAACGAACTGTGTCAAAACCGTCAATCAATTCAGTGATGAAATAACTTTCTGCCTCGGTGACCGTTCCAGTCCAGTCCGGCTCAATGTTATCTTCTTCAACAGCAACGGTTTGTTTTACGATTTTTTCTTGTTCGATGAATTCTTCGGGTTCAGCAGGCGGGGTAGGGCTCACTGGATTTTTTTGGATTTCGAGAAGTACATCAGTTGAATTAAGGGCAACCGAGGGATTATTCTCTCCTTTTGTGGAAACTGGACGAACCGGAATGGATCTGTTAAGTTCCAAACTTTTATCAACTGGAGTAGGTACATTTTCCATCTCCGCAGGAGGAGGTGAAGTGGGTTCAGCATTACTCTCTTGATCAAGAACGACTATGGGAAGACTTGGTTGCCTAGAGGGTGTTGGTAATTCGGCAGGCTTAGAGACAAGGCTACCTTTCCGCCAAACTCCAGTCATTGCACGACCATCAGTGTAGCTCAATGTACCTTGACCATGTTGTAAGTCATCAAACCATTCACCCTCATAAACTGTGCCATTCAGCGATTGATAAAGTCCCTGGCCGTGTCTCTTGCCGGACAAAAATTCACCTTTGTAAAAAGAACCATCGGGCCATGAGTAAGTTCCTTTGCCAGTGCGCTCGTCCTTGAGATAATCTCCTTCGTAACCCTCACCATTTGCCCAGAGAAACCTTCCATGGCCATGCCGAAGGTCATTCAAATAATGTCCTTCATAGGTGGATCCATCGATCCATCGGTAAATTCCAGAACCATGCTTTTTGCCATCTTTGTTTATTTGACCTTCATAGGAACCATCGGAAAAATCTAACTTTGCTGTAGAGGATGACTTGCATCCTGTCAGAACAAGAAAAATCAGAAAACAAATCGGGGTAAGGACAATTTTAAATCGCATCGGGTAACTATCCAAAAACATCTGTTGTCTTCGGGCAAGCGTGTAAATTCATCAATTTTAAATCAAAACTTGGCTTCTATTGAATTGCCTCTTTGTTCCTCTTAGGAGATTATGAAATTTTCGATCGGAGAGGTGGCAGAGTGGTCGAATGTGCCCGACTCGAAATCGGGTGTGCCGCAAGGTACCGCGGGTTCGAATCCCGCCCTCTCCGCCAACTGACAGGGTACTTATTTTGAATAGAACTCGTTAATTTTATCTGCAACATCCCGGAATGAGATGTCCGCAGAGTAAACTAGTTTGAATTCTTCTATGGCTTGTTCAGCATCGCCCATGGATTCATAACAGCAACCCAACTGATATACCGCATTCTTTTTTCGCTCATCCATGACTTGAATTTCAGATTTTAATGCCTTGAATTGTTCAATCGCCAGATCGAAAAATCTTTTGTTCAAATAAGCCTGTCCAAGGTACAGAATTGCATCCAAGCGAACTTTGGCATTCCGCTGAGCCAATTGAAAATGGGGTAGGCAACCATCATAATCTTTCTCTTCAAATAATAAGCAGCCGAGTTCGAAACGATAACCATATTCATTGGGATAACGCTGGACCAAGGACTCCAGTTGTTGTCTCTGAAACTGTTTCTTGGCAAGAACTGCATCGGCATATCCTTTTTTCGAGTCATGGTTATTTGAATCCTCTGCTAGTGCTTTTTCCCATTGTTCGATAATGCCGTCGTAGTATTCAAGAGTAAGCAATCGTTCTTTTTCCTCCAGCGAAATGTCTCCTTTGCCAGCCTCTAATTTGCGTGCTTGCTGAATCCATGCAATGGCATTTTGAAGATCTCCATACCGTTGGTAGTAATCAGAAAGTTGCCGGTAATGGTTAAGGTTTTCCGGTTCAGCCTGTACCAAGTCATAGGTTTGTCGAATCAAAGCCTCGAGTCCTTTTGCATCATTCACTGTTTTTGCTGATTGCTCGAGGGCCTCGGCCTCCTCCTTGTCTTTGAGTTGCTCCCTAAAGTTTGTCGACCCTTCCCAATTGCCCTTGTTCATCGCCACGGCTACGGAAGCACGTTTCATCATATCTTCCGCCTCTCCATCAGAAGGATTAAGCTGGAGAATTTCATTCCCGGTTTGTATAGCCAAGTCTGACTGGCCGGCATCGAGGTATGCATTGGCCAGTTTTTTTAGGTTATCGAGATCTTTGGGTTGGATAGTACGAATGGTCTCAAAGGCAAAGACGGTACTTTCGGTCATTTCAAGCTCGCTAAATGCGTTTGCTAACATTTGATGGGCGGCCACATTAAATGGGTTTTTAACAATTAAATCTTCGGCAGAAGAGATTGCGGATTCAGGATCTTTTCCCGCCTTATTTTTAAAGAGAAAGGGCGCATTGGTTATTTTTCCAATGATTGACCCGAGTCCTTTGTTTGAAGACTTGGCAATTTTTAGTTGTTGGTTGCGCAGTCGCTTTCGTAATTCCAGGCATCCGGGTGCCTGCTTCAGGACTGCCGAATATATATTTAGGGAATAATTAATATCTTTACCAATCGCCCGATCGGCAGCCTCTAACTGTTTAATTAGTCGGGAATCTAAGTCAGAAATAGTAATTTCTTGGATCATGGGGATAGATTGTATGGGATGATTGAGCTTAGATACTAATATACGACTCTTTACAACGATTTTTGGATAGCAAGCTTGAGTCTCTGAAAGCTAGACTTGATTTTTTCCGGTGATTTCCCTTCCACTAAAAGACGAAGTTTAGGCTCTGTGCCGGAATAGCGGAGCAAAACCCGCCCTTCATCATTGAGATGCTCTTCTTCCTCAGAAATAGATTGTAAGAGGTCCGGAATACTTTCAAATGGGGGTTTATGGCTTACCAAAAATGAATCGCACAGCGAGGGCCAGAGAGTTATTTCCGACGCCAAGGTTGAAAGGCATTGTGATTGCCTTTTCATTGCCCGAAGTACAGAGAGAGCGGCAAATAACCCGTCACCGGTTGGGAGATAATCTGTGCATATGATATGGCCGGAAGATTCCCCTCCCCAATTGCAATTAGCTTCGAGCATTTTAAAGTAAACATTCCGGTCCCCCACATCTGAGGTTAGTCCATTAATTTTATTTGCAGAAAAGAATGAGAAAAGTCCTTTATTACTATGGACAGTGGAGACAAAAGTACTTGCTTTAAGGGCTTTGTCTTGATGAGCCTGTTTAGCCAAAAGTCCCAGTACTTGATCCCCGTCCACCATTCTCCCCTCGGAATCTACAAAACGCACCCTATCCCCATCTCCATCGTGAGCTATTCCAAGATCAGCCTTTTTTTGGCGAACCAGATCTTGTAAAGAAGCAAGATTTTCGGAACCACAATCCTCATTAATTACCCCATCACCGTGATGAATTTTTATAACTCGGGCTCCCAAAAATTCGAGAATTTGGTGGGTGGTTTTACTTGTCGCTCCGTTGGCACTGTCCACTGCTATGCAAAGATCGGATAAATCAAGATCCAGAAAATATGACTTTATATTTTCCAAGTAGTTTTCCACGAGGGAAAGGGATTGCAGTCCAGTAGACGGCATGCAGGGAGACGGAGCTGGATGGTTGAGTAAACTCTCAATAATAATTTCCTCCCTAATATCTAATTTGGTGCCTTGTTCGGAGAAGCACTTAATACCATTGTCTGTGGATGGATTGTGCGATGCGGTTATCATTATCCCGAAATCTGCCCTTTGCTTGATCAAACCATAAGCAAGTGCTGGCGTGGGGATGACACCGAAGTCAATTAGCTTGACCCCAAAATTATGGAGGCCACGGATGACTGATTTTTTTAAGATAGGACTGGAGGGGCGGGTATCAGAGGCAACCACAACTAAAGGTTTATCCAAGCATTTGTTTTTAAGATACTGTCCTATTGCTTGTCCGAATCTTAGGGCAAAAACCTCGTTCATGATCTCGGATTCGTAGGCTCCGCGGATACCGTCCGTGCCAAAATATTGATTCATTTTGAGAAATGGTCGCGAGCCTTGTTCAGCCATCGAGAAACACTACCGTCCAAGAGTAATGATTCACAAAGATCTATACCTGCTTCCATTGAATCAACCCGACCCGCTATCAATAGAGCTGTGGATACATTTATTTTAACGGTTGCAAACAAACCCTCGGGGGCCTCCCCGTCGAGTAAGGTCTGCAAAATCGAAAGATTTTGCTCTAGGCTTCCACCGGCAAGATCTTTTGCGGGAAAGGTTTTCAACCCCCAATGATTTGGATGGAGAGTTAATTTGTCATCATTATCAGTACCATATGGGCAAACAAGGTTGGACCCACATGCAGTCAGTTCATCCATGGGGAAAGGGGTATCATGTTCAACAATTCCATGTACCACCCAGCCGGATTTACTTCCATTTTTGACTAGCGAATGGGCAATTTGATCAAGGTATAATGAGTTGTAGACTCCTAGTAGTTGGTGAGCAGGGGAGGCTGGATTCAGGCAGGGGCCGAGTCTGTTAAACATGGTGATAATTCCATTCTCTGCCAATTTTTTACGAACCGGAACTAAGCTCTTAAAAGCGGGATGAAAGTGAGGAGCGAATAAAAAGCAAAAATTCAATTCTGCTAGACTGGCCTTCAGTCTGTCGGGATCAGTCTCCATGGAAATTCCTAGTGCCTCCAAAAGATCGGCACTTCCACAGTTGGAACTTATCGATCTATTTCCGTGTTTAATAACGGGTACTCCGGCAGTTGCCACCACTAAACTAACAAAAGTGGAAATATTGAAACTGCCGGAGCGGTCGCCTCCGGTGCCACATAGATCTATCGCCCGGTCAGAGTAATCATCCAGATTGGGATTTTTGGCAAACTTGCGGAACTCACCAACGAAACCGGCAAACTCTTCATTGGTTTCTCCTTTGGCAGATAATTTGCTCAGAAATTCACACTTACTTTCATGATTTTCCTGATCATCGATCAAAAGGTTTGCGATTGATGGAATTTGATCTGAGGGCAGATCCATACCTCCAGATAGCAATTTACTAAAATCGTTTAATGAGTCTGTCATAATAAAAGTAGGATAATATCAAGGAAAGACATGAGTATGATCTTGCCCGATTAAATAATCTCATCAAGTAAGTGATGCCCAATGAGGCTACAATCAAAAATAATTTTTAAGTTCGTTTTGGCACTTTTTGTTTTCTCCTCAATCTCTTTTGGACAGGGAGAGGAGATTAAACAATCGAATAATCCTTTGATCAGTTATGGAGATGCGATGGTTTTTGGATTGGTTGAAGGAGTGACAGAATTTCTACCCATTTCATCTACGGGACACCTCATCTTAACAAACGAATGGATGCTCGATCCTTCCAGTCTTAATGAGGTTGAGAAAGATGCGGTTAATGCTTATCTGATTGTCATTCAGGCTGGGGCAATCCTTGCGGTTGCTCTGCTTTATTCCAGAAGAATTTTTGCCGTCCTGCTGGGTTTTCTCGGACTCGATCCAGTGGGGAAAAAATTAGGCTTCAATCTCCTCGCCGCTTTTGCCCCAGCCGTTGTATTGGGGCCTTTGCTTGATCAATGGATTGAATCTCTTTTGTTCGGCCCAGTCCCAGTATCTGTAGCCTTAATTGTCGGAGCACTGCTTATGTTCTGGGCGGAGAAAAGAAAGAGAAGAGTAGATGGTATGGATGGAGATACCGGCAAAACCATCGAAGATCTTTCCCTTAAAAACGCCCTTATGATTGGTGGGTTGCAGTGCGTGGCTATGTGCCCGGGAACTAGTCGATCAATGATGACAATCGTGGGGGGGTATTTTGCAGGCTTGTCCCGTAGGCATGCGGCAGAATTTAGTTTTTTGCTTGGATTAATTACTCTGACCGCGGCGGCGGGATATAAAGCACTCACCAAAGGCCAAGCACTCATAGAAAACCTAGAATATGGTCCCATGCTGTTTGGTTGTTTAATTGCGGGAATTTCTGCCGCACTTTCGGTACATTGGCTGGTCGGTTATCTGAGCAAGCATGGCCTCGGTTTGTTTGTTTGGTACCGAGTCTGTTTGGGGGTGTTCATTCTATTCTACACAGTGTTGTTTTAAGCTGCTTTCCCTCTTTTATTATACCATACACTAATCTTGACGACTTCTTCAGGTAATGATTTAATAATCTGACTATGGGACAGCCTAAAAGAAAACAATCCAAGCAGCGTAGCCGCAAGCGTCGTGGCGCCAATCGTTTCAAAGCCCCTCTTCTTGTAAAGGAGCCGGACGGATCATTTTCTCGTCCTCACCGTGTAAACCCCGAAACTGGGGAATATCGCGGACGTCAAGTCTTAGACCTAGAGGTATAACCTCTTTTTAGAGCTTCTGTATGGCTAGTCCAGAGGCTCGCATTACCCTAGCCATTGATGCTATGGGAGGCGATAAAGGCTCAAGTGAAGTCCTTGCTGGTTTGCTTAAGTCTACATCTTTTGTTCCCCGAGATCTAAAATTTTTGCTTTTCGGCCCAGAAGACGAGTTGTCTTCGTTGTTGTCGGAAAATGCTGAGTGGAAATCAATAAATTATGAAATTCGTCATGCACCTGAAATAGTGGGCATGGATGAGAAGCCGATAGCTGGCATAAAAAATAAGAAAAACTCTTCCATGGCTCTTGCCCTTCAGTCGCTCAAAGACAAGGAGGCAGATGCCATGCTTTGTTGTGGTAACACCGGTTGTTTAATGGCTGGCGGGACCATTCGTTTGCGCACTTTGGATGGGGTGGAAAGACCGGCATTATGTACCATCTGGCCTGGTCGTGAGAGGTATTTTACTCTTCTCGATGCGGGTGCCAATCCCCACCCTAAACCTTATCATATTCTTCAAAACGCCATACTTGGGTCAAATTACGCGAGGGTTGCTCTCGGTCTGGTTAGGCCTAAGGTAGGATTACTGACCATAGGTACTGAAGAAGGAAAAGGGAACGAGTTGATTCATGAAGCCCATTCCATGCTCAAAGATATTGATGGTGCTATTATCAATTACGCTGGTTTGATTGAGGGCTTTCAAATTTTTGAAAATGTGGTCGATGTGGTCGTATGCGACGGCTTTGTTGGTAACATTGTTCTGAAGGCATGTGAATCACTGAGCAAATTAATTGGAAGTTTCTTGGATGAAGAACTGAAGCGCAATGCATTGCGCAAAACCGGAGCTCTGCTTTCGATGGGAGCTTTTCGAAGCCTGAAACAACGTATCAATCCAGAACAATTTGGTGGTGCACCACTGTTAGGATTGAATCGAAATATCATAAAAGCTCATGGATCTTCCAACCGCAATCACGTATGTGGTGCAGTAAAAATTGCCCTAGACCTCGTTCGTCATGACATGCTTGGCCAAATGCAAGAAGATATTCGTGGTGCCAATGACCTGCTTCGTCCCTTTTCTCAAAAGGAAAGTGATTCTGAATAATTGATGAAGGAGGACAATTTTACCCGTATTCTTGGGATTGGTTCTTACGGACCCGAAAAAATCGTTACCAACGAAGCACTCAGTCAAAATGTCGACACCTCTGATGAATGGATTCGTACTCGTACCGGTATTGTGGAAAGAAGATTTGCGAGCACCGATCAAACAACCAGTGACCTATCTTTAGAAGCGGCCAAAATAGCCTTGGAAAATGCTCAAATTCAACCCGAAGAGATCGATCTTGTTCTCGTTGCCACAATTACTCCGGATATGGCCTTTCCTTCCACTGCCTGTATCCTCCAGCATAAGCTTGGGCTCCAAAAAGTAGCCTGCTTCGATTTAGAGGCTGCCTGTTCTGGCTTTCTATATGCGTTGGATGTTGCCGATGCAATGATTAGCTCTGGCCGTTACCACAAAGCCCTAGTGATTGGAGCAGAAAAAATGTCGACCATTATGGACTGGGAAGACCGGACTACTTGTGTTCTTTTCGGCGATGGTGCGGGAGCCGCAGTGCTTTCCAAAGAGGGGACGGGACCTGAATTGCTTGGGTTTTATTGCGGCGCAGACGGATCCAATCCATCTCTTCTCTGTCAACCAGCAGGTGGCTCCGCAATACCTGCATCTTTAGAAACAATAAGCGGACGGCAGCACTTTTTAAAAATGAACGGGCGGGAAATTTTTAAATCCGCAGTGCGGGTTATGGAATCTTCCTGCCTACAATTGCTCAAGCAACAAAATGTTTCAATTGATGAAATAGACCACATCATCCCTCATCAGGCAAATATGAGAATTGTAGAGAGTTTATCCCAAAGACTTAATGTGCCTTTGGATAAATTTTACTGTAATTTAGACCGTTTTGGAAATACATCAGCTGCATCCATTCCACTTGCCCTAAGCGAGGCGGTTCATGCGAAAAAAATTATGCCCAATGAACTTTGCCTGTTGGTTGCTTTTGGGGCAGGCTTGACGTGGTCATCAACCCTTGTTCGATTCTAAATCATGTCCCGTCAATTATTTATCCATTTCACTATCTTGTTTTCTTCCTTTAACCTCTTATCTTTTGATTTAACTGCAAATCCCAGAGGTCGTGCCAAAACGGAGATCGAGAAAACTTACCTATTTCCAGGTACTGGATTTTTTATAAAAAACCGAGACCCATACCCAGATGAGGATGCAAAGGTGTGGTTTTTAGAAGCGATGAATCTGCAAAAGGCAGGTGAGTTGTCCGATGCCCTCAAACTGTTTGAAAAATTTTCTAAGAGAAGGTCTGACCTTGTCGTCGAATATGAAGAAAAGTCAGTCCTCGTTGGGCCAGAATCTGTTTATCGCGCGGCAATGATTCGTGAAAATCAAGGGGACTGGAAGAAGGCATTCGATCATTTACAACTTATTGCCAAGGCTTATGTGAGGTACGATTTTGATCGTGTTGCGGCTTCCCTGATGCGAATTGCCGAACAAATTGCCACTGAGGATTTACCCAAGAAATGGGGAGTTATCCCTCGCTTGAGGTCCGGTTCTGATGACCGTGAAAGGCTTAATCAAATTGTTGAACTTTCAAGGGGGCCAAAATTTGCACCACGTGCTCTAATGGTGCTGGCTGAAATCGCACTCAAAGACAGCAAGGATGAGGAAGCGGTAGATGCCCTAGAAAGATTGGTGAACTTGTATCCCGAGCATTATCTCGCAGAAAAAGCGTATTTTATGCTAGGCAATATACACAAAGAATTTGTCTCCGGTCCATCTTATGACCAAGAAGCTACTTTACAGGCACTTCATTACTTTGAGGATTATTTAATTTTATTTGAGGATATTCCGGCAAGGGGGACGGATGAATCTATTGAGCAATTTGAAATACGAAAAGTTGAAACTGAAACAAGAAGCAAGCTTGTGTTAGAGGGCAGAATTAAAATGCGTGAACGCTTAGCTCAAAGCAAATTAGAGGTTGGACGATATGTAGAAAAATACGGAAAATATTTTCTTGTCAGGTGGAGAGAATTAGGCAATCAACCGGCTTTACAATTCTACAATCAGGCCATTACAACAGCCCCAGAATCAGAGGCAGCCAGAGAGGCGGAAGCTAGGGTTGCTGATTTACGGAATGAGTAGAACGCTTCTCCTGTTATTTTCAAACTATGTCCTGTTTTGCCTAGTTGGGACAGGATGTTCTTTCAAAATGGGCAGCCCTATATCCGGAGGCACTCATTTACACCTTCGGGTAAAGAATGACTCACTAGCACCCCTTTTAGGGTCCAAAGTAGACCGGGAACTGCGCAAAACGATTTTACGGAACAGTTCCTTTATTTTAGTAAGGGATAGGGAGGAGGCTGATGTTTTTCTTACGGTCACGCTTGAAGACTACAGTGATACCACCGAAGCATACCGCCCGGAGGACACGCTGCTGGCTGCCGGATTCAACCTACAGACTTCTGCGTCGATTCAATTGGATGAAGCGAATGGGCAAAGGCTTTATGCAGAGAGTGTTAGTGCAAATTCATCCGTTTTACGCCCGTTTCCCACTCAGTTACCGGATGATGAGATGGCGTTACAGGCACTTGCAGAGAGTTTGGCCTCCAATATATCAGTTTCTTTATTGAATCAGGCTTGGTGAAAAGATTAAAGAATCATTGATGAATAAAATCTTGGCACCTTCATTACTCGCTGGAGATCATGGCGATTTAAGAAGTTCCCTAATGGAAGTGGAGAACGACGGTCGTGAGTGGATACACCTTGACTTGATGGACGGGCACTTTGTTCCCAATTTAAGCTTCGGCCCGCAAACTGTCGCGGATCTGCGCCCGCATTCAAGCCTTTTTTTTGATGTTCATTTGATGCTTGAGCGTCCCGATTTATACTTGGACTCATTCATTGATGCTGGTTCGCAATTGATTACTATTCACCTTGAACCAGACTATGATCAACAGAAAGCCTTAGATAAAATCCGTAATGCCGGGGTACAGACCGGTCTGGCCATCAATCCAGATACTCCCGTGGATCTTTTTTATCCATACCTTGACCAAGTTGACCTGTGTCTTTGCATGACCGTAAATCCTGGTTTTGGTGGTCAAAGTTTTAAAGGTTATGTCTTGGAAAAAGTTAAGGATTTATCTGCCCGTAGAAAAGCCAATGGACTTTCCTTCCTTATTGAAGTCGATGGCGGGGTAGGCCCCCAGCATGTAGAAGAGTGCTTAGATGCGGGGGTAGATGTATTTGTAGCAGGTACTTCCTACTATAAATCAAACTCCGAAGAGCGGGCAGGATTTGCCCGCTCTATCGGAGACGGCGTTATTAAATTTTAACTGAAAAGGCCGCTAACCGTAATAAAGGGAGCTAAAACTAAAGCGACCACCGAGATAAGTTTTAGAAGAATATTAAGGGATGGTCCGGAAGTGTCTTTCAATGGATCTCCAACGGTATCACCAACTACAGCTGCTTTGTGGAGTTCGGAACCTTTTCCGTGTTTCTCGCCATTAATCTCATAGCCTTCCTCAACCATTTTCTTAGCATTGTCCCAAGCACCACCTGCATTGGATTGAAATAAGGCAAGTAGCACGCCACTTACAGTGACCCCAGCTAGTAAACCACCGAGCATAGTAGCTCCTCCCCCAAATCCAATTGCAACCGGCGTAGCAATTGCTACGAGCCCAGGAGCGACCATTTCTTTAATTGCTGACTGGGTGGAAATCTCGACACATTTACCGTATTCAGCTGAATCAATAGCCTCATCGAATGATTTTTTGTCATCTTCTGACCAATCGGAGCTTGGTTTACCCTCATTTAGATTCATAACCTCGAGGGCTTTCTTAAGAGCAGGGATGTTATGAAATTGTCGGCGGACTTCCTGAATCATAGACATGGCCGCACGCCCAACAGCACCCATTGCCAGAGCACTAAACAAGAAAGGAAGCATGCCTCCGACAAAAAGACCTGCCATAACTTTAGGGTCGAGTATATTTATTTCAGATAAAGGAGTATCAGGATGAGTCTGATTGAAAGATGCAGTAAATGCAGCAAAGAGAGCCAATGCAGTGAGTGCGGCAGAACCGATGGCAAATCCTTTGCCGATTGCCGCAGTAGTATTTCCTACAGCGTCCAGCTTGTCGGTTCTTTCGCGAACTTCTTTGGGGAGTTCAGACATTTCTGCGATTCCACCAGCGTTGTCTGATATAGGACCATAGGCATCAACTGCGAGCTGAATTCCGGTATTGGAGAGCATCCCAACAGCAGCAATCGCAATACCATAGAGTCCGGCCATTTCATGGGCTCCGATGACAGCAGCGGCAATCACTAAGATAGGAAGAGTAGTGGAAATCATCCCAACTCCAAGACCCGCAATAATGTTAGTTGCGTAGCCGGTAATGGATTGGTCAACAATCGCAATAACCGGCTTTTTGTGTGTGCCTGTGTAATGTTCCGTGATCATCCCGATTGCTAAACCAGAAACTAATCCGATTATAGTTGCCCAAAAGACATCCATTGGCTGATAACTTTCGCCATTAAATGTCCATGTTGCTGGTAGGAACTTGTTGATGATATAATAAGACGCAGCGATCATAAGGCCGGATGAGACAAATTCTCCTGTGTTGAGAGCCTTTTGGGGATCTCCACCATCTCTTACTTTTACTAAAAAAGTTCCCAGTATCGAAGTAATGATTCCAGCAGCACCTAGAATAAGAGGAAGAAAAACAGGAGACAATCCCCCTAGAAAGTCCATAAAATCGGTCGAGCCTGCAACCATCGCGGCTCCAAGAACCATGGTTCCAATAATCGAGCCGACATAGGATTCAAAAAGATCGGCACCCATTCCGGCTACATCACCAACATTGTCACCTACATTGTCAGCAATTGTGGCAGGATTTAAGGGGTGGTCTTCGGGTATGCCTGCCTCAACTTTTCCAACGAGGTCTGCACCAACATCTGCAGCCTTGGTGTAAATGCCTCCTCCAACGCGGGCAAAAAGAGCAATGGACGATGCACCGAATGAAAAGCCAGTTAGTACAGATAATGTAGTGTTGAGGGAATCTTTGCTTTCAAAGGCACCAAACTCATTACTAAAATAAGCAAATAAGCCGCCCAGCCCGAGAATCCCTAGACCAACCACTCCCAGACCCATGACAGCACCGCCCGAAAAAGCAACTTCTAGGGCTTTCCCCAAACTTTCTTTAGCTGCATTAGCTGTACGGACATTAGCCTTGGTGGCAACTTTCATACCTAAGTAGCCAGCAAGGCCAGAACAAAAAGCACCTACCACAAAGGAGACGGCTACCAGACCGTGACTGTTTGGATTGTTGTTTCCGCTCCAATAAAGAAGTGCGGCCACTGCAACCACAAAGAAAAACAGAACTTTGTATTCGGCTCGTAAAAAAGCCATGGCACCTTCTTGAATGCTTTTGGCAATCTTGGACATACGTTCTGAACCTTCAGAAATCGCGTTAATAGATTGGGTTTTCCACCAGGTAAACAAAAGAGCAACCGCTCCAATGGCTGGAAGGATAATAGGGAGTTGATCAAGGGTCATGAGTTATATGTCTTATATTTATTAGGCTGGGATTTCGACTTAATGATCGAAAATGATAGTTTGCGATTGTTTATGATCGAAATGGTTTCCGAAATCAAGGTTGAAGTATTGGATTGGCGTTAAAACTGGTGAATTCCTTCAAACTTGCAAAATCTATTGTAAATGTTTGAATGAAATTATGTTAAAGCAGATATCTAGTGCATTGCTTATCCTTACTTTTTTTGCATCTTGTGAAAATAGGTACCGCAAGGGTATGTCATCTTCTCAATCCTCTTCCGCAGTCGATTCTAAATTTGTAGGAAAAACAAATGATGACGCTTACCAAGTGAGTGTGAATGAATATGATAATAACTTTGCTTCTCGCTATGGCTTACTTTACTTAAAAGCCAGTAATGATCCGTTTACCGGAAGAATCCTTACAGTTGATAATGGTGATAGTGGAGAATTTGTTTCTTCAGACGAGTCATGGAAAGAAGGACGAAAGCATGGAAAGAGTTCGAAGTGGTTCTCAAACGGCATTAAAATGTACGAGAGAAACTACAAAGAAGGCAGGTGGCATGGATCTGTCACCCGTTGGTGGCCCAATGGCCAGAAAATGTATGTCCGGGCATATACCAATGGTGTGAGGCATGGAAATGAAGCAACTTGGCGTTCTGACGGGACGCCTCTGTCATTACCTGCTGATGGCACACTTTCCCCGGTCGAACCCGTTATTGAAACTGTTTCCGATGAAGAAACTTTGCCTAGCATAGACCTTACCGATTCTCCCGAGTTACCTAGTTTTGACCCTATTGCTGAAGACCCCGGATTTGATACTTTAGATACCGCTAATGATCCTGAACTCATTGGGCTCCCGGAACCATCCTTTGACCCACCTGCTGAAACTTCAGATGATGGGTTCTCGGACCTACCAACCTTTCCCCCTATGGAAGAAGATAATTCTGCTTTAAGCACGGAAGAGGATTTACCATCTTTACCCACCGCAGAGGCCACGGACTCATTGCCCCCGATATCTGCACCCGACCTTCCTGCGGATGATTCTCTTCCTGTCTTGCCGGGCGAGGATGCTGATGACTTACCCGCTTTACCGGGACTGGACGAACCAAGCACTCAAAGTGTCACCGATCCTGTGCCATTGCCCGGTTTGCCCGAAGAAAGTGATGGGGGAGGGTTACCGCCCTTACCGGGAATGGAGGATGAGAGTGGCTTGGCACCTTTGCCGGGTGCCGAAGAGGAAGGCTTTGGGGATCTGCCCCCTTTACCACCACTTCCCTGAATTAATTCCTACCCTCTACAGCGGTTGTTGACAGGTTTGCCTGGTTAGTCTTTCAGATTTTTAATTATGAGTGAACTAGAGGAAGAAGACTCGAGCAGAAGAAAATTTATCCGAGTTGCAACTGTCGGTGCTTCTGTAGCATGTGGCATCTTTCCCGTTGCAGCAGGCATCCCCGCTTTGCTAGATCCAGTTAAAAAAAGTACTGGAGGTGCAGAAACCGTGCCTTGGTCAAAGGTGGCTTTATTGGCGTCTCTGCCCGAAGATGGTACGCCTGCAAAGTTTGAAGTAGTTCAGGAAAAAGTTGTCGATGCTTGGACAACCTACAAAGATGTACCTGTGGGTGCGGTCTACCTAACCCGCAAGGCTGAAGATGTGGTGGCATTCAATCTTAAATGTCCTCACCTTGGTTGTGCCATAGATTATCGTAAACAAAGCAACGATTATTTCTGTCCTTGTCACAATAGTTCCTTCGCATTGGATGGTTCTATCACAACAGCAAATAGCCCTAGCCCCAGACCGATGGACACCATGGAGACAAAGGTGGAAGATGGTTATGTATGGATTCGTTTCCAGCATTTCAGGCCTAATATCGCGGAAAAAACTCCACTTTCATGAAGTTTATTTTTGACTGGCTCGATGATCGATCGGGTTACCGAAACTTATTGCACGAAGTATTGTATGAGAAAGTTCCCGGAGGAGCCCGTTGGAGATATGTCTGGGGCAGTTGCCTCACTTTTGCTTTTTTTACCCAAGTAGTCACGGGCACTCTTCTGTGGATGTTTTACAGTCCCAGTGCACAGACCGCATGGGAGAGTGTTTATTTCCTTCAGTACCAGGTATGGGGTGGCTGGTTCCTGCGCGGGGTTCACCATTATATGGCACAAGCGATGATTGTGTTGTTGGTCCTTCATCTTATGCAGGTTGTGATTGATGGTGCATACCGG
>MDTC01149311.1_pt1 | contig 19816 bp, 13 predicted proteins | sample 811181 | NCBI WGS metagenome assembly MDTC01 (sample SAMN05326644, study PRJNA326480) | marine metagenome | isolation source: seawater | place: Pacific Ocean: North | collected 2011 | reverse complement strand
TCACCATGGCCGGCCGCACCGGTCCCGCCGGTCCCCTGCGTCGCGACTCCGCTCAGGCGGGGGATCTGCTCGTCGTCACCGGGATCCCCGGCCTTGCGAGCGCGGCGCGCTTCTCGGACGATCCCCATCCCGACGCCCTGCGCGCCCTGCGCCGCCCGACCGCTCGGGTCGCCTTCGCCCTCGCCATCGCCCCCCATGTGTCCGCCGCCATGGACCTCTCGGACGGCCTGCACCAGGACCTGCCGCGCATGTGCCGCGCGTCCGGCGTGGGGGCGGCCGTCGACCCCGCCGCCCTGCCGGACCACCCCGCCTTCGCCCACGCCCGCGTACCCGCCGAGACCCTGCAGCTGGCGGGCGGCGACGACTACGAGCTGCTGCTCGCCGTGCCGCCGGACGCCCTGCGCGCCGTGCACGCGCTCGCCTCGGAGCACGACGTCCGGACCAGCGTGATCGGCGAGTTCACCGCTGACCGTGGCATCCGGATCGGCCGTGACGAGGACTGGCCACAGGCCCCGTGGTCGCACTTCGAGGGCGAGCCAGGATCGGGGGTGGAGCGATGATCTTCGCCACCGCCGGCGCCCCCGCCCTCGAGCTGCCCCTCGGCGCAGCCCTCGCCATCTCGGTGGTGCTGCTGACCCTGTCCTTCCTCTTCAGCGGCACCGAGACCGCCCTGTTCAGCCTGCAGAAGCTCCAGCGCCAGCGCCTCGAGACCGGCGGCGGCGCCGGCAGCCGGGTCGTGCGCCTGCTGGAGCGGCGGACCGCCCTGATCACGACCATCCTGATCGGCAACGAGACCGTCAACGTCGCCTTCGCCAGCACCGGTGCCGGGCTGTTCGAGGGCATGACCGGCTACGCCTGGCTCGACCCCTGGCTGAACATCCTGGTCGTCACCCCGACCCTGGTGCTCCTCTCCGAGATCACCCCGAAGGTCCTGGCGTTTCGCTTCAACGTGCGCTGGTCCAAGGCCGCCGCCTGGCCGCTGTCCTTCTTCCAGTGGGTCGTGTTCCCGGTCCGCCTCGTGGTCAGCGGGATCGTCACCGTGCTCGCGCGCGCGCTGGGCGTCACCTCTCGTCCCCACGAGGAGGGGCTGCGCGAGGCGGAGCTGCTCTCGCTCCTCGATCAGGGCGCCCTGGCCGGCAACGTCGAGGCCCACGAGCGCGAGATGGTCGAGGCGGTCTTCGAGTTCGAGGACCTGACCGTCGGCCGGCTCATGACCCCACGCCCGGACATGTTCGCGCTGTCCGCCCACACGCCGTGGGAGGCGCTGGTCGAGGCGTGCCGGGAGCAGGGCTACAGCCGGGTGCCCATCTTCGAGCAGGACATCGAGGACATCGTCGGCGTGCTCCTGCTCAAGGACGTGCTCAAGCACCGGCGGCAGCCCCCCGAGGGTCCGCTGCAGCTGCGCTCGCTGCTGCTTCCACCCGTGTTCGTGCCCCAGTCCAAGCCCGCCCACGACATGCTCGAGGCGTTCCTGGAGCGGCGCTACCACCTGGCCTTCGTGGTCGACGAGCACGGCACCCTGGTCGGCCTCGTCACCCTCGACGACCTCCTCGCGGAGCTGTTCGGCGACTTCCCCGACGAGGACGACGAGGACCCCGACAGCGTGCAGCGGGTCGCGCCCGGCGTGTGGACCGTGCGCGCCAACCTCGACCTCGAGGACTTCGAGGACGCGACCGGGCTGGCCCTGCCCGAGGGCGACTACCACACGGTCGGCGGGTTCATCTTCCACGCGCTGGGCCGCCTGCCCCACCGCGGCGACGCCTTCACCTTCGCCGGGCACCGCTTCGTCGTCAAGAGCATGGAAGGACGCCGAATCTCCGAGATCAGCGTCCGCCTCGTCGCCGCGACGACCGCCCCCCGCGACGAGGACTCCGGCCCCGGGGGCGCGCCGTGATCCCCGCGACCATCATCGGCGTCGCAGGCGCCCTCGCCTGCCTCATCGGCCAGGCCTTCTTCTCCGGCAGCGAGATGGCCATGGTGAGCGCCGATCGCCTCGCCCTGCGCGCCGCCGCCGACGAGGGCAAGACCGGGGCCTCGCTCTCGCTGCAGCTCCTCGCCCGCGAGGACCGCCTGCTCGGCACCTGCCTCATCGGCACCAACCTCTCGCTCGTCACCGGCACCACCCTGACCGCGACCGTGCTCGGCTGGTGGGGCATCGAGCTCGCCATCGCCTCGGCCCTCGTCTACACGCCCTTCGCCCTCATCCTGGGCGAGACGCTCTCCAAGACCGTCTTTCAGCACTACGCCGACCGCATGGCGCCGATGGTCGCCTACCCCCTGCGCTTCGCCCAGCTCGTCTTCTCGCCGGGGCTGGTGCTGGTCAGCCTGTGGTCCAAGGCGCTGGACAGCGTGCTCGGCCGCGGCCGCCGCGAGCCCATCCGCCGCGAGGAGATCGTCGACCTGCTCGGCGACGGGGGCGGCGACTCCGACGGCGACATCGACGCCGACGAGCGCCGCCTCATCAAGCGCCTCTTCGTGCTCTCGGAGACCCCGGTGGAAGAGGTCATGACGCCCCTGGTCGACCTCATCGCCGTCCCCCTCGACGCGACCCTCGAGGAGGCGGCCGAGGTCGCGGTCGAGAGCGGCCACTCGCGACTGCCAGTCTACGAGGAGCGCATCGACGCGATCGTCGGCGTGGTGCACGTGCGCGCCCTGCTGTTCGCCAACGGCGGAGACATGCAGGTGGCCGACCTCATGGAGCCCACCGTCTTCGTGCCCGAGTCCAAGCGCGTGGACGACCTGCTCACCGAGATGCGCCACCGCCGCGATCCCCTGGTCGTCGTGGTCGACGAGTACGGCGGCAGCGTCGGCCTGGTCACCATCGAGGACCTGCTGGAGGAGGTGGTCGGCGAGATCCGCGACGAGCGCGACGACGACGAGCCGGAGATCCAGCGCCTGTCCGACCACGAGTGGCGCGTCCCCGCCCGCATCGAGCTGGACGAGCTCATCGACGAGACCGGCTACCCCTTCCCCGAGGGCGACTACGAGACCATCGCCGGCCTGATCCTCGAAGGCATCGGCCGCATCCCCCGCCAGGGCGAGACGATCAAGCTCGGCGCCCTGACGTTCCATGTGGAGGAGGCGACGGAGCGGGCGGTAATCAGCGTGCGGGTGGTGGTGCCGGTGGGGTGAAGGGGGGGCGGGATCCGCTCGCGGGGAGTCGCGTTGCTGCGGGCGAGGGAGTGGCGGGGCGGGATCCGCTCGCGGGAAGTCGCGTTGCCGCGGGCAGGGGAGTGGAGGGGCGGTCTCCAGTCTCCAGTCTCCAGTCTCCAGTCCTACGGCAGCGGATGCACTGCGATCGTCGATGTGCAGCCCCTGACTGGAACCTCTGCGGTCGAGCGCGAGGAGAATCCCAGAGGCGTCGGGATTGGAGCCGACCCACTGGGGCCAGACGCATCCCTGGCCGGCCGAGGCTGGAGACTGGGGACTGGAGACCGAGCAGACCGCTCCCCTGCCCGCGGCAACGCGACTCCCCGTGAGCGGAGCCCGCCCCGCCACTCCCCTGCTCGAAGCCACGCGACGTCCGCCAGACCGCCCCCGCCACTCCCCTGCTCGAAGCAACGCGACTTCCCGCCAGACCACACAGCCTCGCCACTCCCCTGCAGCAAGCCACGCGACGTCCGCCACTCCTTCAGCTCTTCGGCGGCACGAGATCATCCAGCGGCGGCTGCGGCTTCGGCGGCGGCCGCGGAATGGGCATGCCCAGGCCCTCGATCAGCAGGTGCAGCAGGCCCTGCTCGAAGAGCGGCTCGCTGTCCTCCACCCCGTCGTGGGCGACCGCGAGCACCCACACCTCGCCCCGGCGGTAGATCCGCACCGGGCTGCCGGGTTCTTCCGCCTCGCTGTCGTCGGGCCCCGCCAGGCTTCCGATCACCACCCGCAGCGCGTCCCCTTCTCCGACCGGGACGAACGCGAGCCGCTGACTGCCCCAGGTGAAGCCGAGGCGATCTGCGTGGGCGTCCACCTGCAGGTGCCCCACCGCGCGCCCGAACGCGGCGAGCTCCTGGAGCAGCTCCGCACGCGCCGCACGCGCCGCGGCAAGTTCTTGTTCACGCGCCGCCGCGTCCTGGCGCCGGCTGGCCTCGTAGTCGTCCAACACGGTCCTGAGCCGCGCAGCGAGGGCTTCGACCTTCGGGTTCATCGCCATCCTCCGGGGGGTACGCTCCCTCGGCATGCTAGCGCGCGAGACAAGCGCCAGGGTGCGCGCTTGGCTCGACGGCAGCGATGTGCTAGCACTGGCGGCGCGCGTCGGAGCGCGCGTCCCCCCTCGTACCAAGGAAGCTAGCGCACATGGGCAGGGCGATCGGGATCGATCTCGGTACGACGAACTCGTGCGCAGCGCTCATCGAGAGCGGCACGCCGAAGGTCATCACGTACCGCGACGGCCAGAAGACCATTCCTTCGGTCTTCGCCATCGACAAGGGTGGAAAGCGCCTGGTCGGCCGCGAGGCTGCCGACCAGGCTGCCGCCAACCCTGAGAACACCGTGGCTGCTTCCAAGCGCCTGATCGGACGCACGTTCGGATCGGACGCCATGGAGAAGATGAGCCAGGTCTTCACGTACGAGCTGGCGGAGTCCGAGAGCAGCGAGGTCCTGGTCAAGGTGCAGGGCCAGCTGTTCACGCTGGAGCAGATCTCGGCCGCCATCCTCCGGCGGATCAAGGACAACGCCGAGGACGCGATCGGCGAGTCGGTGGACCAGGCCGTCATCACGGTCCCCGCCTACTTCAATGACCGCCAGCGCCAGGCCGTCCGCTCCGCGGGCAAGCTCGCCGGGCTCAAGGTCCTGCGCGTCCTGAACGAGCCGACGGCCGCAGCGCTCGCCTACGGCCTGGGCCGCACCCTCGACCAGACCGTCGCCATCTACGACCTCGGCGGCGGCACCTTCGACATCTCGATCATCCGGATCAAGGACAAGATCTTCGAGGTCATCGCCACCGGTGGTGACACCTTCCTCGGCGGTGTCGACTTCGACGATCGGCTGATGCAGCACGTGCTGTCCGGCTTCCTGGACGAGACCGGGATCGACCTCTCCTACGACCGCACCGCGGTCACCCGGGTCCGCCAGCAGGCGGAAGAGGTCAAGATCCAGCTGTCGTCGGACGAGTCCTGCGACATGCACATCGACGGCATCTGCGAGGATCCCGAGAACAAGGGCACCTACCTGGACCTCCACGTCACCATCACTCGGGCCGAGCTCGAGAAGCTGACGGAAGACCTGGTCGATCGCTCGATCAAGACCTGTGAGCGCATCCTCCAGGAGGCCCGCACCACCCGGGACCAGCTCGACGAGATCCTGCTGGTCGGTGGTCAGTCGCGCATGCCCCTGGTCCGGCGCAAGGTCGAGGGCTTCCTGGGCCGCCCGCCCAGCCGCAAGGTCCACCCGGACGAGGCGGTCGCCATCGGCGCCGCCATCATGGCGCACAGCCTGGTCGCTCGCGGGGCCGGCAGCGAGATGACGCTGCTCGACGTGCTCCCGATGGCCATCGGCATCGGCAAGCCCGACGGCACCATGCACGTGCTGTTCCCGAAGAACCAGCAGCTGCCCCACTTCGAGACCCGCAAGCTCACCACCTCCCGGGACAACCAGTCCTCCATCCAGGTGGAGATCTACCAGGGCGAGTCCCGAAAGGTCGCCGAGAACGAGCTTCTCGGACGATTCGTCTTCTCCGGCCTGCGCCCGCAGCCCAAGGGCCAGGTGACCATCGAGGTCACCTTCGACATCGACAGCGAGGGCATCCTCAACCTGTCGGCGCGGGACATGGACACGGGCGCCCTGGTCGAGTCCCAGCTCAAGCTGGGCAAGGATCCGGACGCTGCGGGCAAGCGTCGCCGCAAGAAGACGAAGGACAAGAAGGACCCGATCAAGCCGCCGACGCCGCTCAACATGCCCACCTCGTCGCTGCTCCGGAAGGACCCGCCCGAGGAGCTGGAGCGTCAGGACACGGCCCCGGCCGCCCCTGGCCGCGACTTCGAGGACGAGGAGGTCTCCGAGGTCCGCGCTGCAGACGGCATCGAGCCCATCCGGCCCATCGGCAAGGCGCCGGCCTCGGCCGCCGCGGAGGCCCAGAAGAAGTTCGGCACCGGGGTCGAGGACGCCACGCAGGTGCCCGCCGAGGCCGAGCCCCAGGGCTTCTGGGCCCGCTTCGCCGCGTGGTGGCGCGGGCTGTTCCGCCGCGGGGACTGATTGTCGGTGCGCGGCGCGGATCGCCTGGTCTTCGTGCTCGTCGAGCCGCAGCACCCGGGCAACGTGGGCTCGGCAGCCCGGGCGATGAAGAACATGGGCCTGCACCGGCTGGTCGTGGTCGCGCCGCCCGCGCTGGACCTGATGCGTGCGCGGTGGATGGCTCCCGGCTGTGACGACGTCATCGCCAACATGCGGATCGTCGCCACCCTGGACGAGGCGCTGGAGGGGGTGCACGAGGCGATCGCCACCACCGCGCGCCACCGCAAGGGCCACCAGCCGGTGCTCGATCCGTCAGGCTTCGCCGAGGCCCACTGGGAGCAGACCGAGGCTGGTGATGACAGCGTCACGGCCGTGCTCTTCGGCCGTGAGGACTTCGGGCTCTCCCGCGAGCACTCCGATCGCTGCCGCCAGCTCCTGCGGATCCCCACCCCCGAGCACGCCAGCCTGAACCTCGCCCAGGCGGTGCTCCTGCTCGCCCACCGCTGGTTCGAGGAGGGACGCCTCCGCGGCCACCGGGACGCCCCAGGGCGCACCCTGGGCGGCCGTCGGGGCACCAAGCCCACCCGCGCGCTCCAGGACGGCGAGGACCCCCGCGACGCCCGCGCGGACCTCACCCGCATCGAGCCTGCGGCCCAGGCCCTGGTCGAGCTCCTCGAGCGCGTCGGCTACACCCGCTCCACCCCCGCCGAGCGCGTCCTGCACACGGCACGCACCAGCCTGCAGAAGGCAGCGCCGTCGATCCGCGAGGTGGAGGCTTTGAGGGGGATGATCGCGAAGGTGGAGTGGGCGTTGGAGCATCCCGAGAAGTAGCGCCCCGGATGCGCGGAGTTCGATCCGCTCGCGGGGAGTCGTGTTGCTGCGAGCGAGGGAGTGGCGGGGCGGCGACGTCTCACGCGGAGTCGCGTTGCTGCGGGCAGGGGAGTGGTTGGCGCGCATCGCGTAGCTTCGAGGCGAGGAAGTGGCGGCCCGGTCTCGCGAGAAGTCGCGTTGCTGCGGGCAGAGGAGTGGCGGCCCGGTCTCCAGTCTCCAGTCTCCAGTCTCCAGTCCAGCAGCGTTCGACGAGCCAGGTGCAGCGTTGTGCCGGCCGAAGCATTGGGGTGAAAGTAGCAAATCCGCAACAGCAGTGTCGTTCCGCGCATTCTAGAGAGCCGCGAACTGCGACCCCTCTGGTTGCCCCTCCTCTCCCTGTTCGGCCGGAGCTGGAGACTGGAGACTGGAGACCGCCCCTCCACTCCCTCGCCCGCGGCAACGCGACTTCCCGCAACCGGATCCCGCCGCGCCACTCCCCTGCCCGCAGCTACGCGACCCCCGCCTCGAGGCTACACGACCCCGCTCCCTACTGCGGCCGACGATAGTCCGGGTACCGATCCCCCTTGTGCCGCGCCGAGCGCTCCCGCTTCAGCGCCAGCAGCACGTCGTGCCTCCCCAGCATGCCGACCAGGACGTCGCCGTTCTCGACCACCGGGACCCGGTGGTAGCGGTCGGTCACGAAGACCTGGGACAGCCGGTCGAGGTCCGAGTCCGCGTCCACCGTGCGCAGCTTCGTGTTCATGAGCGCACCGACCGCGGGCAGCGGGCGCTCGAACAGGTGGAGCAGGCCGTCCTGGGTAAGGGCCGCGAGACAGTCCCACTCCGAGATGATGCCCACCAGCCGGCGCCCCTGCACCACGGGCAGGCTGGACACGCCCTTCTTGGTCAGCACATCGAGCGCGCGCTCCACCGAGTCGTTCGGGGACACGCGCGGGGTGCGCCCCGTGAGCAGGTCGCGAGCGGTCAGAGACGAGGTGACGGGCATGGCAGACTCCGGGGCTGACGCCGGAATTCGGCGTTTCACCATCGTAGTCGGCCTGTCAGGAACACGTCAAGGAACGGACCGTTCCGTCCGTGCACCACGCCGCGCCTAGCGGGATCCCGTGTAGCGGAAGACCGCGCCGCGATTGCCCACCGCCCAGACGTTGTCCTCCCCCGAGCCGTACACCGCGTACAGGTTGCTCTGGGTGCCGGTCGGCAGCATGTCGAACCCGCCCACCGGCGAGTCCGAGTCCGCGGGCTCCCGGTCGGGGTCGTACTTCATGGCCAGGCCGTTGTTGCCCACCACGAAGACGTTGCCGAGGGAAGAGACCCACACGCCCGACAGGTTCAGGGTCGTGTCGGTCTCGATGTCGGTGAACTCGCCGCCGGACAGGTGCCACAGGGTTCCGCGGTTGCCGACGATGTAGACGTCGCCGCCCGAGCCGTGCACGTCGCGCAGGTCCACGCCCGAGGGCGCCCCCCGCACGCTCGACCACACGCCCGCCTCGCGCCGCAGCACGATGCCGTTGTCGCCGACCGCCCAGGCGTTGCCGCCCGACTCGACCCACACCGCGCGGATGTGGGCGTTGGCCCCGTTGTCCTCGAAGGTCCAGGACGTGCCGTCGAAGCGGTAGATCCCGGTCGCGCTGACCGCGGTCAGGTCCGTGCTGGTGCCGTCGACGTCCTCGAAGTTGGTCGTGCCCAGGGTGGTGTCCTCGAAGGCGACCCAGTCGTCCGCCACGAGCCTGAGGGCGCTGCCAGCGTAGCCCACCGCGACCAGGTTCGCGGAGCTGCCGTCGCCCTGGCCCCACAGGCCCAGGAGGTCCGCCTCCACGCCGGTCTCCATGGTGTCGGCCTGCCCGTTGTCGAGCCGCCAGGCCTTGCCGTCCTCGCCGACGACCCACGCCCCACCGCCGCCCGAGTACACGTCGGTCAGCGTGGTGCTGGTCTCGATCGTGCGGTCGACCCACTGGACGGGAATGGTCGTGTCGGTGTCCTCGGTGTCCTGGGTGTCCCCGGTGTCCGTGTCGACCGGGGTCGGCTCGCCATCACAAGCGACCACCAGGGCCAGGATCAAGCTCCACCGCATCTGAGACCTCCATCGCGTCGCAAGAGACAACCCGCTGCCGCGCCCCCTGTCAAGCAGTCCACGCCGCGTCTCACGAGACGGTCGCGAGATCCGCGGACACGATTCGTAGATGCGGGGTGCGCTCCCCCGCCTCGCATCCGGCACGGCCATCGCGTGGATCGGCAGGTGCCGCGAGGATAGCCTGCCGGCTCGCACGCGACGGAGCAGCCCGGCACGGCGCCTGCAAGGCAACCGGGCAGGCCACCTCGCGCCCCCCGCCCCTGCCCCACCCCGCCCTCCGCGGAGCCGAATCGATGGACAAGATCGTCGTCGCCGGTGGCCAGCCCCTGAGCGGCTCCATCGCCACCTCGGGTGCCAAGAACGCCGCCCTCCCCATCGTCATCGCCACCCTGCTCGCCCCCGGCGAGCACCGGCTGACCAACCTCCCCGAGCTGGTCGACGTCTCCTCGACGCTGTCCCTGCTCGGCCGCATCGGCTGCCCCAGCCTGCTCGGCGAGTCCTCGACCCGCATCGACACCTCGCGCATCGCCTTCTCCGAGGCGCCCTACGACGTCGTGCGCAAGATGCGCGCCTCGGTCCTGGTGCTCGGTCCCCTCCTCGCTCGCCACGGCGAGTGCAAGGTCTCCCTGCCCGGCGGCTGCGCGATCGGCGTCCGTCCGATCGACCAGCACCTCAAGGGCCTGGAGGCCCTGGGTGCCCGCTTCGAGCTCTCCGGTGGCTACGTGCACGGCTACGCCGATGGCCTCGTCGGCGCCGAGATCCAGCTCGACATGCCCACGGTCACCGGCACCGAGAACATCCTGATGGCCGCGACCCTGGCCGAGGGCACGTCGGTCATCCACAATGCCGCTCGCGAGCCTGAGATCGTCGACCTGGCCTCCTTCCTGCGCAGCCTGGGCGCCGACATCCAGGGCGACGGCACCGCCACCATCACCGTGCACGGCGTGCCCCGCCTCACCCCGGCCAGCCGCCCCTACCGCATCCTGCCCGACCGCATCGAGGCAGGCACCTACCTGTGCGCCGCCGCGGTCGCCGGGGGCGAGGTCACCGTCACCGACGTCAACCCCCAGGACCTGCTCCCGGTGGTCATGAAGCTCCGCGAGGCCGGTTGCAGCGTCGAGATCGGCGACCACGAGGTCACCTGCCGCCGCGATGGGCCGCTCCAGGCCATCCACGTCGACACCCAGCCGCACCCGGGCTTCCCGACCGACATGCAGGCCCAGCTGATGGCGGTCGCCGCGATCGCCCGGGGCACCAGCCAGTTCCGCGAGAACATCTTCGAGAACCGCTACATGCACGCCGCCGAGATGCTGCGCATGGGCGCTCGGATCGACGTGCAGGGCCGGGTCGCCACGGTCACCGGCGTCGAGCGCCTCACCGGAGCCCAGGTCATGGCCAGCGATCTGCGGGCCTCCGCCGCCCTCGTGCTCTCCGGGCTCGCCGCAGAGGGCATCACCGAGGTGCTCCGCATCTACCACCTCGATCGCGGCTACGAGAACCTGGTCGGCAAGCTGCGCGGGGTCGGCGCCCACGTGGGCCGGGTCTCGGACGACGTCACCGATCGCGCGGCCCTGCAGCGGGCGGCGGTGGCGGCAGGTTAGGCACACGCCGACCCGCTCCGAGTCCCCTGGGCATCGGCGTCCCCGGGGCGTCGGGAGTCCCCCATCGCCCGCATTCCCCGCCACATCATCGACGACATCCGCGAGCGCGCCGACCTGGTGGCGCTGGTGGAGCGGCACGTCAGCCTGCAGCGGCGCGGGAACAGCTACGTCGGACTGTGCCCGTTCCACCAGGAGAAGTCGCCGAGCTTCCACGTGGTGCCGCACAAGCACCTCTTCCACTGCTTCGGCTGTGGCGCGGGCGGGGACGCCTTCAAGTTCCTGATGGAGCTCGAGGGGGTGTCCTTCATCGAGGCCGTGCGCGAGCTGGCCCAGGCGACCGGGATCGACCTGCCCGAGCGCGAGCTCTCTGACGAGGATCGCCGCCGCCTGCGCGAGCGCGCCTCCCTCTACGACGTGCTGGAGGGCGCCGCCGAGTTCTACCACCACGTGCTCATGGCCCGCCCCGAGGGCGCCGCCGGCCGGGACTACCTCAAGCGCCGCGGGATCACCCCGGACACGGCGACGAAGTGGAAGCTCGGCTTCGCCCCGGACGGCTGGACCCACACCCTGGACACGCTCCAGCGCCAGGGCTTTCCGCCGGACCTCATCTTCACCGCCGGCCTCGCCAAGCGCCGGGAGCGGGACAACGGACGGGTCAGTCACTACGACACCTTCCGCAACCGGGTCACGATCCCGATCTGCGACACGCGGGGGCGGGTGATCGCGTTCGGCGCGCGACTGATCGAGGGAGAAGGCCCCAAGTACCTGAACTCTCCCGAGTCGCCGCTGTACCAGAAGTCCGCCGTGCTCTTCGGCCTGGAGCACGCGCGCCGGGCGATCCAGCGCGAGGACAAGGTGCTCATCGTCGAGGGCTACTTCGACGTCATCTCCATGCACGAGGCCGGCTTCGAGCAGGTCATCGCCACCTGCGGCACCGCGCTGACCGACCAGCACCTCGAGACCCTGCGCCGGCTGACCAGCAACGTCGTCGCGCTGTTCGACGCGGACGAGGCGGGCGGGCGCGCTGCAGAGCGGAGCCTGCCCCTGTTCTTTCGCGCAGGCGTGCTCCCGTGGCGGCTCGAGGTGCCCGGCGCGAAGGATCCCGACGAGCTGGTCCGCGAGGAGGGTCCCCAGGCCATGACGGCGGCCATGGAGCGGGTCGAGCCCCTGCTCGAGTGGGTGGTCGAGCGCCGGCTGGCCCGCACCGGCGGTGGATCCGCGGCCCGCGCCGCCCAGGAGGACGAGCTGGTCGAGCTGCTGTCCTACACCCACGGCACCGAGGTCGTCGCCAGCGTGGCCCGGCGGCTGAAGGTGCACATGGACGTGCTGCTCGAGCGGGTGAACCAGGCCCGACGCAACCGCGAGCGCGGTGCACCCCGCCAGCGGGATCCGCTGCAGATCGTGCCGGATGCGCCCCCGAGCGCCCGCCGCCCGGGCCCACCGAGCGGTCCCGACTTCGACGGTCCCCCGCCCATGGAGCCGCCCGCCGACTTCGACGACAGCGACGTCCCCCCGATGGACGAGGGCCCACCGCCCCAGGCGCCCTGGTCCCCGACCCGGGACATGGTGCACGTCCTGTGGTTGCTGGTGCACCGCTATGACCAGGTCGCCGATCTCGCGCGGGTGCTCGGCCCGGCCGCCTGGGCGGACCAGGGACCCGCGATCGCCGTGCTGGACGCGCTCGTCGCGGGTGAGCAGGCCTCGGCGCTCCTCGACGACATCGACGATCCGGGCGTGCGCCGCACCCTCATGGCGGTGGTCGCCCGGGACAGTCTCTACGCCGAGGACCAGGCCGCCCGCGGCATGGCCCAGGCGCTCAATCGCCTGCTCTCCCCCCAGCTCGAGCTCGCCGTGGAGTCCCTCGACGGACAGGCCCGATCCGCAGCGCGGGCCAAGGACTGGGACCGACAGGGTCAGGCCACGGCGGCAAGCCTGGCCCTGCGCAAGGAGATCAAGGCGATGAAGACCGCCTTGGACGGCGGAAAACTTTCACGCTATGCCGATCGAGCAGCAGCCGGGATCGCCCTTCTGACATCAGACGGAAGCGTCTCATAGTTGTCAACACAGTTCACTTGCGGTTAACCCGCGACAGCCCAACCACCTGGTGAGTCCACCAGCCGGGAAGTCGGTCTCGGACCTCTCGGCGCATCCCCCTCCCGGTCCCTGCAACGGTCGTCGCCCGTCGGCCCCGCGGATCCGGTCACCAGGTCGAAGGCCACCACCAGACGCAGGAGCACCCGGTCCATGACCAAAGCCGACCTCTCTGAGCTCCAGCAGTTGATCAACCTCGGCAAGAAGCGTGGCTACGTCACCTACGCCGAGATGAACCAGGCCATCCCGACGGACGGCGTCAAGCCCGCCCACCTCGACGATCTGATGAGCCTCTTCAGCGACAAGGGCATCGAGATCGTCAACCAGGAGCGCAAGCGCGCCGACGCGGAGCGCCGCAGCGAGGATCGCCAGGACAGCAGCCGCAGCAACGACCCCGTCCGCGTCTACCTGCGCAAGATGGGCTCGGTCTCGCTGCTCTCCCGCGAAGGCGAGATCGAGATCGCCAAGCGCATCGAAGAGGGCGTGCTCACCGTCAAGCACGTCGTGCTCACCAGCCACGTCGCGGTGCAGTACATCGATCGCCTCATCGAGGAGAACGAGGCGCGGGTCGCCAAGGCCATCCGCTCCGGAAAGCGCCCCAAGCCCTTCAAGACCCGCCCCGGCGGCCTCACCCTGGAGCAGGCCAAGACCAAGGCGCTGGGCCTGCACGAGACCTACCAGGAAGCCTACGTCGAGCTGACGAAGGCCAAGAGCAAGCGCAAGGTCGAGGAAGCGGAGGACGTGCTCGCCGAGGCCTCGGAAGAGCTCTACTCCTTCATGGAGACCCTGGACCTGCAGAAGCAGCAGCTGACCGACATCAGCGAGGTCATCCAGGAAGCCTGGGCCCAGATCGCGGAGTCCGAGGGCGAGATCGAGCTGGTCGCGCGCGACGCCCGCCTGCCGGTCAAGGACCTGCGCCGCTCGATCCGCCAGGTGCGCCGCAACCTGGACACGACCGGCCAGGAGGTCATCGACCGCACCGGCATCCCCGAGGAGGAGTGGCGCGAGTTCGACAGCCGCGTCCGCCGGGAGCTGCGCAAGATCCGCAAGATCGAAGGTCAGACCGGCATGATGCGCGATCAGCTGTGCACGGCCGCCCAGGACCTGAAGCGCGGTGAGGCCCTGGCCGAGCAGGCCAAGTGCGAGCTGGTGGAGGCCAACCTGCGCCTCGTGGTCAGCATCGCGAAGAAGTACACGAACCGTGGCCTGCAGTTCCTCGACCTCATCCAGGAAGGCAACATCGGCCTGATGAAGGCGGTCGAGAAGTTCGAGTATCGGCGTGGCTACAAGTTCAGCACCTACGCCACCTGGTGGATCCGTCAGGCGATCACCCGGGCCATCGCGGACCAGGCACGCACCATCCGCATCCCGGTCCACATGATCGAGACGATCAACAAGCTCATCCGCACCCAGCGTCACCTGGTGCAGGAGATGGGCCGGGAGCCGACTCCCGAGGAGATCGCCGAGAAGATGGAGCTCCCCGTGGACAAGGTCCACAAGATCCTCAAGATCGCCAAGGAGCCCATCAGCCTCGAGACCCCGATCGGCGAGGAGGAGGACTCCCACCTCGGCGACTTCATCGAGGACAAGAACACGCTGTCCCCGGCGGACAACATCGTCAACGCCTCGCTGTCCGAGGCCACCCGCAAGGTGCTGGCCACCCTCACCCCCCGTGAGGAGCGCGTGCTGCGCCTGCGCTTCGGCATCGGCCAGAACCAGGACCACACCCTGGAGGAGGTCGGGCAGGACTTCGAGGTCACCCGCGAGCGCATCCGCCAGATCGAGGCGAAGGCGCTCCGCAAGCTCCGCCACCCCAGCCGCAGCAAGCGCCTCCGCCCCTTCATGGAGAGCTAGGAGCTGGGTTCGGTCAGGGAGAGGAGGGGCGGTCCCCAGTCTCCAGTCGCCAGTCTCCAGTCCTCGCGCACCGCGGAGCTCACGGCTTCGCGGTGCACGCGCTCAGGGTGGCAGAAGTGTGCATGGGCACGAACTGCCTCGCGGCAACGGCCCGGCTCTCCCCGCCGGCGGTTCCGACAACGCGCGCGCGCACCAGCCTGCCAGCACCTCCACTGGCGCCCTGGGACTGGAGACTGGAGACTGGTGACTGGAGACCGGCCCGCCACCGTGGCCTCCGCCGCTGGTTCCCCCTTCTCCCCGCCGCCTGACCGCCCGACCGCAGGAGCCCCGATGACCCACACCATCCTCGTCGGCATCGACACCCGGGAGCTCGCTGACGGCGGGCACATCGCCCTGCTGGCCGAGGTCCGCCGGCTGGCGCACGCGCTCGGCTCCGAGGTCGTGCTGCTGCACCTGGCCGAGGCCGACCCCACCTTCATGGGCTTCGACGCCGACACCGACACCATGCGCGACGAGCGCGCCCAGCGCGAGCGCGCCGATCACCGCGCCGTGCAGGCCCTCGCCGCCGAGCTCCGCGAAGCCGACATCGAGGCCCGCGCGCTGCAGTTCCGCGGCCCCCCCGCCGACGCCCTCGCCGACCGCGCCGACCAGCTCCACGCCGACCTCATCGCCATCGAAGCCCACCAGCGCGGCCCCCTGATGCGCGCCCTGCTCGGCAGCGTCAGCCACCGCCTCGTCGACCACGCGCCGTGTCCTGTGCTTGTGGTGCCGAGGGTGGAGCGGGGCTGACGAAGCGTCACGTCGCTCGCGGCAGGGAGTGGCGGGGCGGTCTCTGGTCTCTGGTCTCTGGTCTCTGGGCCCACCGTCGCAGCGGTCGCCCCTACACCATGGTGCGCCCGTGAGATCATCCGTGTGAAGGCAAGAGCAAAGCGGCCTTCGGCCGCCCAGTCCTGTGAGGATCACGGTGCTTCGGAGCCACGCAATGCGGACCCGCAGCCCCCGCTTGCAGCGGGCCCCAGAGACCAGGGACCAGAGACCGGCCTTCCACTCCCCCGCCCGCGGCAACGCGACTCCCCGTCAGCGGAACTCGCCCCTCCACTCCCCCGCCCGCAGCAACGCGACCCCACGCTCGCTCCCCACCCTCTCGTACCGGAACAGGCTACGTTCCCACGTGTTCCCTCAGTGCGGTTCGGCGCTCGCCTTCCCCCCTCCCCGCACGCTCTCCATCCGGAGCCTCCCGTGTTCCACCCTGCTCTGCGCGCCTCCGTCTGCGCCGCCCTGGCGCTCGCCTCCAGCCTGCCCGCCCTCGCCGCTGTCCCTGACGTCGTGCGCGACGCCGTCGCCACCGGGGACTGCTCGACCGTGATCGCCCGAACCGAGGGTCTGACCGATCCCGGCGCGCGCCTGGTCCGCGGACGCTGCCAGGTGATCCTGGGTGAGCCCGCTGCGGCCGCCGACACCCTTGCCCAGGTCACCGAGGGCGTCTACGGCGATGTCGCCGCCCGGGTGCGCGCCCAGGCCCTGCTCGACCTCGGCCGTCCGGAGGAGGCGCTCGCGGCGACGGAGGGCCACACCCTGCCCGGCGCCGAGGGGCTGCGCCTGCGCCTCATCCGCGGCCAGGCCCTCATCGCCCTCGGTCGCTCCCTGGACGCCCGGCCCGACCTGCGCGCTCTCCTGTCCACCGACGTGGGCGACGAGGCCCGCTACTGGCTCGCGATCGGCGGACGGGATCGGGGCGACACCGCGGCCGCCGTCGGCACGTTCCGCGCGGTCTGGTTCATGAGCGTGCGCGGTCCGTGGTCCGACAAGGCCGCCGCCGAGCTCGACGAGCTCGGCCACCCCGTGCCCCGCTTCGACACCGAGGAGGACCGGGTCCTCGTGCGCCGGCGCCTCGATGCCCTCATGGGCGCCCACCGCTACGACGAGGCCCTCGTCCTGCTCCGCAAGCTGCACGAGGTCGATCCCGCAGGCCCGCTCCAGATGGCCTGGGCCTGCTTCCGCGGTCGCGACTATCCGGCCTCGGTCGCCTGGTATCGCAAGGCACTCGGCGCGCCGGCCGAGGCGTCGGGCAGCCCCAGCCAGCTCTTCCACTACGCGCTCGCGACCAGCCGCACCGGCGACTACGACACCGCCGCGGTCATCTACAAGCGGCTCATGGCGACCCACCCCGGCGACGACAAGGCCGACACCGCGTCGTACAAGCTCGGCTACCTGCACGCGGACAAGGGCGAGTGGGCCGAGGCGACCGCCGAGTTCGAGCGCCACCTGAAGGCCTACCCCCGCAGCTCGCACACCGACGAGGCCCTGTGGTGGATGGGCTGGGGGGCGTTCACCGAGGGCCGCGACGAGGACGCCCGCGCCGCGTGGGCCCGCCTGCGCGCCGCCCGACCCAGCTCGTCGCTGGTGCCGGGCACCCTGTACTGGACCGCCCGAAGTGAAGGTCGCAAGGGCAATGCCGACGCCGAGCGCGACGGTCTCACCCAGGTGCTCTCCCGCTACCCGACGTCCGGGTATGCCTGGTTCGCCGCCGAGCGCCTGGACGCGGTGCACCCCGCCCGTCCCGTCGCCGAGCGCCCGGCCTGGCCCGCCGCCCTGGCCTCGCGCCCGGAGGTCGCGCGCTCGGACGCCCTGCTCGCGATCGGCCTGCAGGACCTCGCCCGGGAGGAGCTGCGCCCGCTCGCCAGCCGCGCCACCGACCGGCAGTCCAAGCTCGCCCTGGCCTGGGCCCTCATCGAGACCGGCGCGTACCAGGACGGCCAGCGCATCGCCCGGCCCTACTGCGTGGCCCCCTGGAAGGGCGGCGATCCGGTGGCCCAGCAGGCCTGCTACCCGCGCCCGGCCGCGTCGGTCGTGCACCGGACAGCGGAGCGCTTCGGCGTGCCCGATCTCGTCCCCTACGGCATCATGACCACCGAGTCCGCCCTCGACCCCAGCGTGGTCTCCATCGCGGGCGCCCGCGGCCTCATGCAGCTCATGCCGGTCGAGGCGGAGGGCCTGCACCGCACCCTGTACGGCGAGCGTCCCTACCACCCGGACATGCTGTTCAGCGCGCCCTACAACGCGAGCCTCGGGGTCGCGGAGCTGGGCACGAAGCAGCAGGCCCTGGGCGATGTGCTCGACGGCCCGGACATCGTCGCCGCCATCGCCGCCTACAACGGCGGGGAGACCGCGGTCGCGCGCTGGGTCGAGGGGCTGGGCGGCAAGCCGGAGTTCGACCACTTCGCCGAGCAGATCGGCTACACCGAGACCCGTCGCTACGTGCGCAAGGTCCTCGGCGTGGTCATGGCCTACCGCCACGTGTACGGCGACGCGCCCGAGGGCTGAGCGGTCGCTAGGCCGCCGCCTTGTACTCCGCGAGACCGACGCTTCCAGGCCCGTTCTTCCGCAGGGTGGACAGGCCTCGCAGCGCGCGCTTGAGCACGGTGCGAGCGTCGTCGTCGAAGTCGACCGTGGTGGCTGCCGCCGACACCGACAGGGTGTGCGTGTGCTTCATCGGCAGCGGGTACTGGGCGAGCTCCTCGTTGAGGCGCTGGCAGGCGCGCAGGGCGCCCTGGACCGGCGTCTCGGGGAGCAGCATGACGAAGACGTCGTCGCTCCAGGCACCGAGCACGTCCGCGACGCGGAGCACCGAGAGGGCGGACGCGGCGAGGGTGCGGTGGGCCTCGTCGAGCTGGCCGGCGTTGCGCAGGATGGTCCGACCGTCCATGGCGAGGGCGACCACGCTGACCGAGCGGCCGTAGCGGCGCCGGCGGGCGACCTCCTTGACGAGCTGCTCGATGAAGGTGCGCCGGACGACCACACCGGGCAGACCCGCGCTGCCGGTCAGCTCGGCGACCGTGTTCTCCAGCTGGCGCACCGAGGTGACGTCCCGCATGACGACGAGACGGTGGGTCTCGCGATCCTCGACCGCCAGCTCGAGCCAGCGCTCGGGCTCGCCCGCGCCGCGCAGGCGCAGGATCCCGGTGCGGCGGAAGGCGCGGTCCTTGTCCAGGAGCGCGGCCTGGTGCTCCTCGTGGACCAGCCCGATCACGCTCTTGCCAACGAGATCCTCGGCGTCACGCCCCAGGACCTGGTCGACCGAGTCGGACGCCCAGGCGATCTCGCCGCCGGGCTGGACCAGCAGGAGCACATCCCGGCTGCGGCGGGCGAGCAGGCGCAGCCGCTCCGCCTCGAGCTTGAAGGTGTCGGCCATGCGGAAGCGGCGGGTGACATCGCTGATCCGCAGCATGACGGTCTCGTCGCGGACGAGGCGGACCTCGACCTCCAGCGCCAGCTGCACGCTGCCGTCGGCATCGCGGACGACCTTGTCGAACGACCACGCCGCCCCGCTGGTCGCGACGGCGGCGTACTCGGCGAAGAGATCCTCGGTCGCGCACTCGGGCAGCATGGTGCGCAGCTCGGCGGTGCGGGGATCGGCGAGCAGGGACTGGGCCGCCACGTTGCTCAGGCGCGGACGAAAGGCCGCCACGCGACCCCGACGGTCGCGCGTGAGTCCGTAGACCAGCAGCGCGTCCGGTGAGACATCGATGATCCGGCCCCACAGGGCGGGATCGTTGGGCAGATCGGCTCCCATACAGGAGCCATCGGCTCAGCGCGCGCGAACCTGAAATGGCAGCATCGCCATCGCCTGTTCCGGGTGCTCCATCAGCACGCCGATGTCGTCCAGTACGCCCTCAGGGAGGAGTCGCGCGAGGGCGGTCAGCCCGAGCGGCAGGCTCGTGCGCGCGGCGCTGGGCAGGGCGCGCGCGACCGCCCACTGCAGCACCGAGCGCCGCGGCAGGGTGTTGACGTCCAGCCGGCTCGCCCCGGGGGCCTCGGCGAGCACCCGGGCGCGCTCGATCGCGTCCTCGAGCCCGCCGAGGCTGTCGACCAGACCGCGCTCCAGCGCGGCCTCGCCGGTCCAGACCCGCCCCCGACAGTGCGGCTCGATCTCCTCCACCGCGGCCCGCCGCCCGCGCGCCACGCGCTCGACGAAGCCGTCGTAGGTGCGCTGGAGCATGCCCTTGAAGCGCTCCCGCTGGGCCGGGGTGAACGGCCGCATGGGCGAGTAGACGTGGGCGTTGGGCGAGCCGCCGAGCTCCTGGGCGTGCACGCCGAGCCTGCGCAGCCCCTCGACGACCACCAGCTTGCCGCCGAACACGCCGATGGACCCGGTGAGCGTGCCCCGGCGCACGACGATCTCCCGCGCCGGCGCCGCCAGGTA
>MDTC01130807.1_pt1 | contig 19819 bp, 6 predicted proteins | sample 811181 | NCBI WGS metagenome assembly MDTC01 (sample SAMN05326644, study PRJNA326480) | marine metagenome | isolation source: seawater | place: Pacific Ocean: North | collected 2011 | reverse complement strand
TTGGTGGTATCCACGAGATTAATTTAAAGACAGAGGGCCTCGATAAACTCCAAGAAGGTACCGTTTTAACATTAAAAAATGGCGTAATGTGTCCATGTGAAAAAGAAGAAGATCCATTAGTTATGGGAATTGTTTCTAAAGGAAAAGATTACCCAATTATATTAGGAGCTGAACCTGTTTTAATTACAGGTAAAGTAGAAGAAGGCGATTATATTATTACATCAAATATCAAAGGTCATGGTAAGGGTGTTAACCCCCAACATATTTATGACAAACAGTTATTTGGTAAAATTATAGCTCAAGCTATAGAAAGTGGTGAAGGTAAAAGTTATACTATTAAAGCAATGATTAGAAAAATGTAGGTTATGGCAGGTACACATTTAATATCAAGTTCTTTATTTATCCATTCAGGTTCTAAAGCCCAGTTTAAATCAGGAATTTCATCATCAAATATAACATCTAAAGGAGCAATATTTGCTAGAGGTTTTAAAGATTTAGGTGTAGGAACTTCAGATGAAGAATCCCAATTACTAGTAGGCACACAATCTGCTGATGGTTCTTTAGTTGAATGTGTAACTACAATAAATACACCTATTCAACTTTCAGCTTCAGGCAATTTTAATCATTTTACATTTGTAGAAAAACGTTCAGATGGTTGGTTTCAAATATCCTCAGGATCTCAAAATGGATTAATTGAAAAATCATTTGTAGATATAGAAGGAAAATCAACCCCTGGGGTTTACGAATATTTAATATTAGCAGTAAGTACATCATCATTAAAAACAGTTGCAAAAGGAACAACAGTAAAAGTAATTGATTAATGGCAGGAATACAAAAATATACCAGTAGTTTATTTATCCAATCAGGATCTGTAGCTAAATTTGAAAGTGGTTTAGAAGTTACTGAATCTATAATTGTAGATGGTAATGTTTCTGCTTCTGGTTATTTTGATTTAGAGGGAAATGAAATCACAGGGGGAACAGTTAAAGAATTTTTTGCAGGTACCTCAGCAGGTGTTTCAGAATCTAGTCCTGTTTCTCAAGATATTTTTATTGAATTTCAATCAGGTGAGGTTGATGCAAGTGATATTTTAATTCACACAACTCATTCAAATACATTTAGTCCTAACCATTATGTTTTTGTAAAAATAGAAGATGAATTTATAACAAAACAAGAAGGATCAAATTCTAACTATAATGTAGGTAATTTAAGTGCGGGTGTTCATAGATATTTAGTTTATGGAGCCCAAACAGGATCAGGTGGTGAAACACATCAAATTTACACAACTTTATTTATAAAAGGATTTTTTAATGAAGCGCCAATCTTAAGTTTACCCACATCCCCAACTTTATCAATAGCTCATGATGAAACAGTAGGTTCATTAGTATTACATTTTACAAATTCATATGATGAAAATGGTAGTGATGCTATATCCTATTTTACTGCTAGTAAAGAAACAGAAGACCCTACAACAGCTACTGATACTACTGCAGCTTATGACTTAGTAATGAATCATAGCAATTTTAGTGGTCAGTCAGTATCTGATGCATCTGAGTTATCAACAAGTTCATTTGATACTAATACTCATAATGGTCTAAAACCATATACAAATACATTATTCTTTACAGCAAGTATATCAAACTATAATATTGTAGATAGTGGAAGAGTTTATTGGGAAAATAGAAATGATGAAGTAGAATTTAAAATAACTTTAAAAGATGAAAATGAAATTACAAGTGAAGGTTTAGGATTTATAGGTGTAACAAGTGAATCATTTAAACTCCATATATTAGCACCACCAACTGCTAGTATTTCTAACATAAGAACAGAATTTGAAGACGGTGGTTTTACAGGTAATTCAACAACAGCTTTAACACATACATTATTATATGATAGAATATCAACAATAGATTCTGCCTCTATGGCAGAACTACATCAAATTGATTCTGCACGTAATGATAAATACACATCTTCATTAGTAAGAGTAAGCACAAGAGCAGATATAATTGACTCAATAAATTATACACCACCTCCTGATCATACAGCTTTTATTAGAATTCAATCTAGTAGTGATAGTAACATTTCTATTGGTGATAAAACTGATAAAAAACTTGCATTTTTCCAATTTAAAGGAGGAGAACAAACGGCTTCATTTTTTGGAGATGGACCTGATCAAACCCAAACCACAACAGAAAGTTTAGGATTTACTTCATTTGTATTTACACCGAATTTTACAAATGGTAACATACAAACATTAAATATAGGTGCTAATACTGTAAAAGATGATTTAAATAATACTACTAACATTCAATATGGTAATAATAATCACTATGAAGCTTTTACTACATCACCTAATGAATTAATACTTCATAAAGTCCCTAATATAGAAATTTCGGATATAGTAGTAGAGGTAGAAAGTGGTTCATATGGTCCTAATACAGGTCACCTAAATTTAACATCTAGTTTATTATATGGATACACTGCCTCTTTAAAATCTGAAGAAATCCAAACCTTACTTACAGATAAACTTACAGGAGGAATAAATCATCCTCAATACAATAATTATGTTTCAGCTTCTATTGTAAGATTAAGAGTAAAAGCAAAAATAACTGAACCATTTGGTCCAGATCACAAACCTATAACATTTACACTTACTGGTTCAAATGCTTCAGAAACTGAACATTTTGCAAAAGAGTTTAGTTTTTCAAGATCATCAGGAATTGCTAACTGTATAGAATCTTCTTCAATTTATAGTAATGAAGCTAAATCTAGATTAGTAGGAATATATACATCATCTTGGGTTGAATTTAATTTTAAAGAAGGAGTATACAATTTCACCACTCATTTAGCCTCATCTTCTAACGCAGGTAGTACTATAGACACTATATCTACTGCAGTTGTAAGTATGAGTAATTATAATGATGTTTCACTTAATGAGTTAGTGTATGAAACTGAAACACAGGGATATTCAGGTATAGCTACAACAAATACAACTAGACAAGTATTATATGGTCATAGTCATAAATTATTTGGTAATTCTTCAAGTTATGCTGATCATGATAATGCTTTAGTTTATGCTAGATCCTCAGTTTCAAGAATGAGAGTAAGAGGAAAAATTATAGAACCATTTGGACCTGCTAATAGCTCAATTGATTTTAATTTTCTTAGTACTCATGGTGGAACTTCTAATTTTATTATAAATGCTTTTAATATTGATACTACATCATCTAATACTTTTAATTCACAAAATCAATTAGTAACTGAATTTACTTCTTCATTTATAGAAAATCCTATTGATTTTAGTAGTACTGCATATAATAGTATTAAAGGAGCTTCTGTTACAACAGATTGGACTTTAGGTGGTTCACCAACTTTAACACCTGATAGTACTAATGAATTTGAAGGTGAAGCAATTTTAGCAACCCCTTCCTTCCCACTTACTACATTAACAATTACAGACACTCCTGCTACTGAATTTAGCTTTACTCCTATAGAAACAGAAACATTTGGTGAATCTAATATTGCAATACAAAATACAGATTCTAATCTTGCTAGTCAAATTTCAAGATCAATTAGATCTGGTCAATCAACTACAGATGTAGCAGGTTCAGGAATAGATAATGCTTTAACAGGCTCTTCAGTTTCAAGATTTAGAACATTAGTAACTATAACAGAACCTTTAGGTTATTTACATTATGGTTCTAATATTAAGATGCTTTTTTCTAACGAGAGTAATTCATCTAATAATGTTGATGGACCTGTTCAAACTTTTAGTACTAATTCAACTGATATATTTGATTCAAGTTCAGAGTATAATGGGCAAGATAAATTAGTAACCTCATATACATCTTCATTTATAGGTAGTGCTTTAAAACCAACTCCTAACCAATTTTATAGAGCTTTAATGTATGATCTTTATGTAACACACACCCCATCAGGTGAAAATGGACATAATTATACTACAGACAACAACTCTAGTTTAAATTTTGTAATTACAGGTTCAGATAACACTTTAAAAATTGAAGACATTGTATTAGAAGTTGAAAGTGCATCTAATGGAAATATAACAGGATATGGTTCTGATATAGGACATAGTGAATTAACGTCAAGTTTAATGTATGGTTTTACAAGTTCATTATTTTCATATCAAACACAAAGTTTAATTGAAGATAGAATAGGTAGTTCACATCCAAAATTATCTAAATATAATTCATCCTCTATTATTAGATTTAGAGTAAAATCAAAAATTACAGAACCATTTGGAAGCGAACCCAAAACAGTTTCTGCTTCATTTAAAGCTACAACAGCAGGGATAGTAGAAGAATCTGTTTTTATAGAATCCAAATCAATAATAGACCAAGAATTAATATTAAGAAAGGATACAGGTACTGTTGAACAAGAAGGATTAGTTGAAAAACAATTTGATTTTACAGGTAATTCTGATTTTAATGTTACTAGAGGAGATCTTCGATTAGTTACAATGTCAATAAAAGGAGATTTAGATAGTCTTCCAGGTGAAGGGTTTTCAAATTTAATTATAGGTGGTAATACAATTATTACTGATTTTGATCAAGCTTTAACTGCTGATGATGAATATGAAGTAGTATTACCTTATAATTTAGCAACAACTTTAGATGAACCTGTAACTTTTCCTAATCCAAATCAAACAGAATCTATTAGTATAAATGATGGAAAAATTAATGTTTCAGTTATTTTAGATGAGGATCCTGATGGAACAGGAGACTCAGAAGGAATCTTACATACTAAACCTCTTACAATTAAATGTACATTTGAATATGATGTATATGAAATAGCATATATATCATCTCCTGAAGATTTATTATTTTCCCCAACATTCTCATTTGGGTTAAACCAAAATCAACCTGGAGATAATAATGTAATGAGTAGTGTTATATCTAGTTCTGAAAATGTTATACTTAATGATCAATTAAAAGTAGTAAATAGATTTACATCATCATGGGTTGAATTTAAAATCCCAACAGGGTCATATAAATTCCTCCATTCAGGCTTTACAGAAGACACAAGTATGACTTTAGATTATATCTTTGGTCATACTTCAACTGCAAGTGTATCTATGAGTGATGTTCCTGCAACACAATTAGAAGATTTATTTTATGAAGGAGAACATTCAGGATTAACAGGAAGTGGTGTTAATGATGCTAATATAGTTACAACTACTGAAAGGACAGTATTATACGGTCATGGTCATCAAATATTTAATAATTCTTCAAGTTATCATGATCATCCTAGTTCTTCAACTTATGCATCTCACTCAGTTGCTAGATTTAGAACAAGAGGTAAAATTACTGAACCATTTGGACCTGCATCTTCACAATTTACTATAGCTTTTAAAGGTAACAATACTTCAAATGGATCAGATCAAGATGGAAGTAACTACACAACAGTTGACACAACAACCTCAACTACATATGATAGTAATGATAGATTAATTACAATATTTACATCAAGTTTAGGAAATGAAGCAGCTACTTTCCCCGTAAACGCAGGTTCAACCGCTATCTATATAATTTCGGGGAGTGCATCTAAAGCAGCAAATCATTCTTATGAAGAAAATACATTAAATATTAGTACACCTACTTTTACCACTCTAACAGTTAAAGACACCCCTGCCACAGAAATAACAGACATAGTTTATGAAACTGAAACATTTGGTGAATCTAATGTAGGAATGGTTAATGATGATACAAATAAAAATGTCACAAGATCTATATTTAATGGAAGCACAACACTTACAACAGGTTCAGATACAAATGATTTATACACTGCTTCTGTAGTTTCAAGATTTAGAATAAGAGCCAAAATAACAGAACCATTAGGTCCTTTACATCATGAATCTACATTTGATCATTTAATGTCTAACCCAGATTCTGCTAGAGAAAATATTAATGGACCTATTCAAACTTTTAGTACTAGTTCATCTGATATATTTGAAATAAGTAAATCATATGATTCACAAACAAGATCCGTAACAGAATATACTTCTTCATTTATAGGTATTGCTCTTGAATCAACTGTGTACGATAATAATAATTATAGTTATACAGGAAGTGCTGTTATCACTCACTCACCTACAGGTGAACAATCCCATACAGAAACAACTCCTTCTAACCTTATAGTATTTGTATCAGAATCATTTAGTAATGTAGCTGTACCAACTGTAACTAATTTAAGAGTAGAAGTAGAGTCTGCTGGCTCGGCATCAAATACATTTGGCAATGAACGTTTTACAAATGTTTTACATGGTATGACAGGTTCAGAAACTAATCAAAATGCAAATGAGGATTATGATGCTTTAAGTAAAATTCAACTAGTAATGGCAAGAGTAATAGCTACTATTGAAGAACCATTCCCTTCATCAATTCATAATGCTTTAGAAATAGAAGTAGGAGGATACAGTGGAACTAAAATACTTTCATTTGCTACTAATTCAACGGATCTCCATGAGTCCCCAACAATTTCAAACCCAACAACTAATCAAGGTCTGACAGGTATTTATACATCATCATATTTCCCAATATTATTAAATGCTACAGGTAATACTACTACTCCTTCAACTAATAATGCAGATGAATTAACTTACATAGTCTCAGCATCTGTAGGGGCTCTTAGTATTCAAACATCAGTAGCACCTATTAATACACCTCTTGCAAGTTTATCACATTCAGTTGTTCATGTAACAGGTGCATTATCAAGTTCAACAGCAATTACAATACACACAGCAAGTGGTGCAGATGGTGAAATACTTTCATCAAGTGTATTTGGATCAGGAGAAGCAGAGTCTTTATATTTTGTATTCCCTACAGATTATAGTAATGCAGATGGATATCAAGCTGATTTTAATAATTCTTTTAGTACCCCTACTATAGCAAATGTAAAATTATTTCCTTCATTAGTTACAACACCACCAGAGTTTACTTCTGAAAGTAACATTAATTTTGCCCCTGATAATCATTTAGATATACAATATACATCAAGTACAAAATATATAGATTTCAATACAGGTGAAGTATTAAACAGTAACCCATCAAATGGTACTGCAAGTATAGCTATTACTCGTCCTTCATATGAAGCAGGATCCGATAATAATGCTAATACAATAAGAAAAGCAACCATAACTACCACAGTAACGGATACATTAGTGGGTAATGGTATTGATTTAGTTACAACAGACATATTTGTCATTCCTGCTCCTGCAGTGTCAATGTTAGGTGATTTAACTATACATGAAATTGGTGCTCATCCCGCAGGTACAATGAAAGATAAATTATATCTTGGGTTATTATCATCTGAATCATTTGATAATTATTCAGGTTCAAATTCTGCAAATTACCCTACAAATCCAGGTACAGAAGTTAGTTCTGATAGAATATTATTTGCAAGTACTTCAGCAGGATATAATTATTCAATGTCGTTATTTACTCATACTAATAATACTGCTAATTACAATAATGGAACTAATAGTGGATTTATTTCAGATAATTTAGCATACAACTTTGGTGATTCAGGTTCATTAGAATTAAAAATTAATGGTGATACAAAAACTATTATAGATTTAGAAGAAAACTTTATATTAGCTCATAAAGGTGGAAACCAACAACTAACAAATTATGATATTGATTATTTATCATATCCTTTTAATAATGGTACAGCAAGTTTTGATAAAGGTAGATTAATAATTACAAAAATAGCACCATTTAATAATGTATCACAAAGTTTATTTGCCCATGGTCATGATTTTCCTAATGGATTCCAAGCATTTAATGCTTCAATTGAATTAGACAATAAATTCCAAGATGGATATAACACATTAGAATTAATACATAATATATCTCCAGGACATACACAAAGTTTAAACACATTTGATTGGTATTATAATGATGGAATTGAAACAGGATCATTAATAGCTAACGAAACTATGTCTTATGAAGAAACACCTAGTATATTTGCAACACATAGTTTATCAGGGGTTAGTTATTTTAGACATAACACAATATTTACTTCAAGTATAGGCAATATAATTAATTTAGCTAATAAAGTTTACCCTCATGATGATAATGGTAATGAAAATATAGCTAAATCAGTATTTTCTTCTGGTATAGTAGGACAAGCAGATGGAACTTCAATTACTTCAAATAATTTACAACATAAACCATCATCAGGAGTGTTAGGAGATGGGGTTGATTCCCGAAAAGGTATGAGATTTAATGAAAACGATGCTAATTTTATACCTACATCTGTTAGTATTGCAAGTTTAAAATTTGAAGTTTCAACAAATGTACCAAGTAATGTTAATCCTATAAAAGGAAAAATACATACTTTAACTTTTAATCAAAATATTAGAAACAAAAACTCTGATGAACACACATACAATGATTTTGAGTTATTTACAACTTCTATAGGTAGATTTATGAAATCAGGAAGTCAATTATCTTCATTATCCCCAAGTGTTGGCTATTTTGCCTACAACACACTAACAGCTTCATTCTTTGATGAAGATAGAAGATGGTTAAGTGCTAGTATGGAAGAATCTCAATCTTTAAGTTTAACAAATTTGGGAGCTAGTGACTTTACATTCTGGACATCAGATATAAATGCTAATTATGATTCAATTCAAAACATAGCAACAACTAATGATTTACAACAATTATATACAGGTGAATTAATTTATCCATCTGAAAGTTATAATGAAACTTCTCTTCCTAATATAGTAGATTATTCAGGAATTAGTAGAGACCAACAAAAATATTATTATGGGGCGATATATACAGGTGATGCTTATAGTAGTAATTTTAGAATGATAGTAAAAGGAAATATAAGTCATGATGATTTTCCTCAATCTAATAATTCATCTATAAATGCAAATGATGGTAATGTTAATATATTTGTAAGAATACCAGGTCCAGTTTCTACAGCAAATGCTTTTAACGATAGTGATGTCCCAGGAACTGAATTTGGTAGTGTAACAGGAACAACTGGTACCCAAACTAATATTAAACAACCTAATACAAATTATGGTAATGCTAACGTAGCAATTGATCAAGCTTCTTCTCCAGCAGGAACAGTTATATTTGATTTTTCATTTGGATATTCCTCTCCATTCTTTGCTCAAGGAATTTTACTATTTAGAGTAGCTATGTCAGGTAGTATACACCCAACAGGATCTATAAAACAAATTACAATTGAACCTAGATAATAATATTTATAATAAAATAAGAATATAAAAAATGGCTAAAAATTTAAACGATTCCGTACAAGGAGCAGAACAATTCAATGAAAAAGAACCTAGGGGTGCTGCGTTTAAATCATTATTTGGTGTATTACAAACAACTACTTTTAATCAGTTAAGTAATGAAGGTTTTAGTAAGGGTTTTACTACATATCCTGAAGAAATCATAGTAGAAGCAGATACTATTAAAATATCCCCGACAAATGATGACATAATTCCTTCAAGAACCAGAACATGGATAACAGGTTCTGCAGGTAGTACAACAGAAGAAAAAATGATTAGAGGCCATTTTTCTACTTCTTTATCCACTGACACAACATCCAATCCATATGTTGAAAAAATCATAATGCCTTTAACTAAAGTTTTTGGAACAAATGATCAATTTTACTTTGCGTTTGGTATGGAAAGTCAAAGCAGTGCGGGTCCACCAAATTATTTTGATACAACCACAGCAGCTGCTACAGAAGGATATGATACTTTTGCAGCACTTACTAATCATTTATTTACAAACCAACAATATATTTTAAAAAACTTCATAAATCCTTTTAAATTTGGAGCAGGGTATAGCGCCTTATACTTTACAAGTTTAAATCAAAATGATCCAACCCATATCCAATATGAAAGTCCTGGAGAAGTACTTAGTTTAGATACTGCATTAGCAGGCGAAACAGCAGGAGGTTTATTTGATTATAAAGAAGGAGGGTTATTTATAGCAACTCAACCTACTGACCCTGAAGACCCAAATTTAAGTAGTAAACCTCATCCTATATGGATTGAAGCATATAGATACTATGGCCCAACAGGTATATCAAGTGTAGATCATGTTATAACTGCTTCTAAAATCCAAGTAGAAGATAATCTTAATGTAGATGGGGCTATTTCTATACAAGGAATTAATTTAGCAAGTGTTAATTCATTTACTACTTCAGGAAGTTCAACATTTGGTGATGATGTAAATTTAGATATTCATGAATTTACAGGTTCAGTTTCAATAACAGGAAGTTTAAATGCAACAGCAAGTCATGCAATGACAGCTAGTTTTGCAACTAACGCAGGACAATCAGGTATTACTACTACTATATTTTCATCATCATTACATGATAAAGTAAATGGTCACTATGATATAACTACTTTAGCTCCTACAAATGGAGATGATGTTATAGAATATATACCTTTATCTCAAGGTTTATTAATTTCTTCTTCATTAGAAACTGGTTCTTTTAAATTATTATTAGGTTCACAATCTTCTACTTTATTAACAAAACCTAATAGAGGAGTAGATTCTGCAACAGTAAGTAGTTGGCCTGGAACAGGTATAAATGGTGCACCCCATAATGGATTTGATATATTTAGTTATGCTACATCTAGTAATGGTGAAGACCATCCTGATTTATCAAGTTATGGCCCATTTGCAACTACTAATACTGATGGTACTGTAGGAATATTTTCAACTCATAGTTTTAGTTTTCTTACACCTAAAAAAATTAATAAAATTGGATTATGGTATAGTATGGGGGGATCAAATCCTCCTCATAATCCTGTTGAAGGTATTAATTTTGTAGAAGGAATTCAATTATCAGGATCTGTAGATGGAAATACTTGGACTCCATTATTTGTAAAAACAAATATGAATAATGAAAGAAAAAGTTCTAATGGAGTTGGTCAACCTAGTAATGCTATTATTACTTCTAGTATAATTACTTCTACAGATGCTAGATGGCCAAATAAATTAGGAACACTTACTGATGGTGTTTCAATAGGTATAGTACACTTTACTTCTTCTTATTTTGATTCAGCTAAATATCAGTATTATGTTTTACATGTTAGTGGTGGAAGTGAAGACGGTAATTCAGCAACATTAAAACATTATCATTATATACATCATGTAGATTTATGGGAAGATAAAGATTTAAATAATTTAAATAGAAAACAAATTAATATAGGGTTTGATACTACAATACCTGTGGGTGAAATATTTTCACCTTTTACTACTGCAGTTTCATCTGCATTTAGTGAGGTAGGTTTTGTAGGTCAAGTAAATCTTGGTGAACTTATAATAATAAATGGTACTGCATCTGCAAATTTAAATTTTTCAAGTTCAGATAATGGTCAATTTGATTTATTAGGAGTAGGTGATCTCCATGTTACAAATTCTTTTGTTCATAATAATTTAACATTAGAAGGTTCATTTATAACAGACGGTATAGATAATAATAATACTTTAGAACAAGAAAAAAGTATTTTTATGGGGATGGATAAATTTTCTATTCCTTCAAGTTCTATTATTTTAAAAGAACTAAATCCAATATACTTTACAGCTAAAACACAAGATAATAATTTAGGTGTTGACCAATTTTCTGCTAAAATATTTGGACATCATACTGAAGAAAATGTAAGTGATTTATATTTAGATGCTTATAGAATTTTTAATGTTGCAGATAAAGAAATCAGATTTGTTACTTTACATCCTCAAGGTATTACAATAATTTCATCTTCCCAAACTTTAATTACAGGTAGTACTCAAGTTAGAGGTAATCTTAGTGTAACAGGAAGTTTTTTAATAAATGGACAAGACATAACTAATGCTCAAGGTTCAGGATTTCCCCACAATCAAGAGATAGAAGGAGGTATCACAGCTAGTATTACAGGAGGTTTATTTATCTCAGGTAATGCAACAACTAGTACTCCATTTATTAATTTAGGAAGCATTCCAGGAGATACTTTAGATAGTGATTTACCTGGTATCTTAACAGGAACAACTTTATATGTTAAAGAAGGTAGTCTATTTTTTGGAGATGATGAAATAACATCAGTATCTCAACAATTATATAATGATCTTAATACATTACATTTAACATCTTCAAAAGCTTTATTTATTAGTGGAAACATAACATCATCAGGTAATATAAGTGCAGCAAGTAATATAAGTGCAAGTGGAAACTTATTTGCTAATTTACCCGATGATATATCTCCTATCAGTTTCGTAACTTACGATACATCTTCAGGACAATTAAAACAAATTTCTAGTTCTAATTTTCAACTAGAAAACAGTGGAGCCTTATCAGTAAGTCCAATAGATGAACCTTATTCTTGTACTTTCGATATGATTACAGTACAAAGAGATACTGGAGTTAGATGTGAACATAATCCTGGATCCACCACTACTAATGATGTTGCTGGAAATTCTAGTTCTTTAGTTGATGGAATAGAAAATCAACCTTATGATTATTTTAAAATATACCCTAAGGGTTCTGGTACTATACAAGATAGTGCTAATGTAATATTTAATTTTAAAGAACCTGTTATAGTATCTAAATTTAGACAAAGATTTTTTAATGGTTCAAGTCCTACTACTACTTTTTTACCTAAAAATGTAAAAATTTATGGTAAAAATACCCCATTTGGAGAGGGTAGTGATGATGGAACTTTATTAGCACAAGGAGCTGCACCACATCCATTTACAGATAATCTTGATCCTCTTATTGATAGTCTTATATTACAAGATCCTTTTGGAGATGGAACAATTCAATTTATTGGTCCTCAAACAGGAGACGGAGAACTTCTTTATAGACAAGCTAATCAAAGAAGAACTTCTTCAATTGCTCCAACATCATTAACATCTTCATTCCAATATTATAGAATAAGATATTCTGGAAGTTTTTCAGATAAAGATGGAGAATTAGGAGTAATATTTCAAGAAATTACCCCAGTTACAAGATCATTTACCCAAGGAACTACTACATCATTTAATAATGGTGTTATAGATGGTGAACAAATAATTGTTAATAATTTAGAAGGTACGGCAAGTTATGCAATTTTTGCTGAAACTACTAATAATGCTACAAATGGATTTCCATTTAGCGGATCAGCAACTATATCAGGTTCATTAAGTGTAAGTGGTAATGTAGATTTCCAAAATTTATCATTAAGTGGAAATCTAAATATGAGTAATTATTCTATAGAAAATGTAAATAATATAGACATAACAACAGCTAGTATAGGATATTTAGAATCCAATCAAATTAATACTACTACATTAAATACTACTACATTAAATGTTGGTACCCTTCCATCATCATCAACACCACCATCAGGAGGTATTAATACAACTGGTCCTATTACAGTTACTTCTATTATTGCAGGTAGTGTAACTGAATCACTTGATGTACATAGTATTTTGCAAGAAAGCTTCTCGCCATTTATAAATAACATTATACAAGTGCAAGGAAAAATGTTTGGTCAACTTGATGATGAACAATATGCATTTACTAGTAGTAGTGTTTCTAATATAACTAGTAGTGTAAATACTTCTATAGTAGTAAATCAAAATACAATAGGTTCTTATAATAATATCCCATTAACAAGTTCTTTTTATGTAAAATTAAGACTCCCAAAACCCGTTTTAATGGATAGTTTTAAAATTAGTTTCTTATCAGAAGGAGGAACCATTGTAGGGTATAATTATTTAGAAACCTCAATGTCTCTTGATGGTAATAGATTATTTACTAATGCTAAAGATGAAGCAGAACTTCCTAATCTTAATAATGGTGATTATGTTATAAATCGTATAGATGATGGAAATATTATTGTGGGTCTTTATGGATTTAATCCAATTACTGATAATATTAATATTACACCTGCTAGTTTTTGGGGTGGTAGTAACCATTGGTTTCCATCTAGTAAAATAGGAATCTTAGTTGATGATCCTAATTTTAATTTCCTTTATAAGGGTACTAATGATAGTCCCTATACAACAGATCAAAATTTTGCACCATTTGCTATAAATTCAGGATTACCAGAAAATCATAGAGGTGTAGTATTTAGAAGAGCAGCAATATTCGAGGGAACAGTACCTAGTTTTAGTAGTGATAACACACTTGATTTAAGTGATCCAGAAGCAGGTTTACATATAGGATATGATTTTGGTGAAGGAAATGAAACCATAATACACAAATATAAAATATATCAATATAAAAATGATTTTGTATCAGATATGGTTTTTGAAGCTTGTAATGACACTAGTAGTGGAAATTGGACATTAATAGATGCAAATCTAAATATTACAACTTATGAAAATGCTATTGATGGCTTATATACAACAATACAACCATTTAATACTGGACAATACTTAAACGCTATTCAAACCAGAGATAATAGTAATTTCCAAAATACTACACCTTTTAGATTTTATAGATTTAGATTTTTAGGAGGTGCAACTTCTTTCTTTAAATTTGAATTCTTTAATGCTACAGCAGTTACTGAAGGAGCACCTACAGATTTCAACCCAGAATATATTTCTATATATTCTCCTCCTGAAGATGGTTTCTCTGGAGATCCTGTTTCATTACCTTTCAATATTTGGCCAGGTACTCTTAAAAATACAACCACAGTTAGTTCTACTGATACTGAAAAAACTATATCATTAGAAGAATTTAATAATATAAATGGAAATCCTCTATCAAAACATTATACTATAGAATTTTCAGGTAGTCATAATCCTAATAATTTTTCTGGTGTAGCTGTAATTCAACCAGTTACTAGATCATTTACTACCCAGTCACTTACATTTGGTCCTGAAATTCATTACCCTGAATTACCTGAAGGCCACCCAGATAACATTGATTGTACAAATGCAAGCGCAGTCTATTATAATGTATCGACAGGAACATTCTATCATACATCTAGTTGTGGAGGTAGTGGAAATGTAAGTACCATAACAAAAACGGGTATTTTTGAATTTTCATTTGCTAATGATCCAGAAAGATTAGATGGTGTACATTATATACCAGTTAGTTCAAATGGGTACATACATTCAGGTTCTTTAGATTTAAAAACTAATACAGATTTTACAGGAAATAGAACATTAAGATTAACATCTATGTCTATACAAGGGGATTTAAACCAATCAGCAGATGGTGAATCTTTAAGTAATTTAAGAGTAGGAAATCAAGACATTATACAATTATTAAATGGATCTCTACCTAATCACACAGATTTCCATGTAATTTTACCTGAAAATTTACAACCAACAGAAGCAAGAAACATAACTTTTGTTGAGCCTTTACCAACAGAATCTATTAGTATGGTAGATGGTACGGTAGGTATTTCAGCTAGTTTTGGAGCAGGAGTAAACGGTTTATCTCATCCAGTTTCTTTATCTCTCCATTTTGAATATGATGTTGAAGTAGAAGAATCAAGTAATGTATTTAATACAATAAAAGTTGATACAATACAGGAAAAAACAACATCTAATGGTATAGAAATTTCAAGTAGTATTAAATTAAAATCATCAACATTAACTAATAATGACAATGCTAGACGTCCTTTATTAGTTGTTGATGAAGATACGGGGGAAATCTTCAAATCCAAAAACACCTTTGATGGTACTGTCCAAACAGAACTTGATGGTGATATTCAAATAAAAGGAGATATGTCCTTAACTGGATCATTTGATGCCCATAGAGCAATAATAGGAATATCAGGTTCAGAAAAAAGATCATTTAATAGAGAAAAATTAATAAATTACTTTGATGTTGTTAATAAAAAATATTCATTATATGTAAGAAATGGAGATACTATTGTAGGGGGTGATATTATACCAGATACACCTCACACACATTCTTTAGGATCTGAAAAATTCCCATTTAAACATATTCATGTAGATAGAGGTACTATATTTTTCTATAGTGGTAGTAGTGAAACCTCAGGTTCAGCAAAAGATGAAATAGGTACTATTTCTGTTAATACTTCATCTAAAGAAATAGAATTTAAAAGTGGTAGTGAATTTACATCTATTAGAACTAAAGGAATAGAAATAGGTACTAGATTTTCAAGTTCAGTACAAATATCTGATGATGGTCAAGGATTTATAGCAGTTAGTTCAAATAATGCAGGACAAAATTCTACAGTTTTAAGAGCTGAATCCGATGTTTTTGAGGGTGATTTAGTTATGGGTTCTATAACACAAAAAGGATCTGGTAGTTTTGCAATATTATTAGATGCAGATGGGAATAATGAGGGTGCTGGTAGACCTGATGCTAAATTTGTAGTAGAAAGTAATGCTCCTTTACCAGGCATAGGTTCAAGATTACTTTCTGTAAGTGAAAGTGGCGAAACTAGAGTATATGATCATTTACAAGTAGATACAAACATAACAGCCTCAGGTAATATAAGCGCAAGTGGAACTGTAACTGCAGAAACAATACATTCAAAATTTATACAAGCTAGTAAAGATCCTTTTACTAGTGTTGGTCAAGATGATAGTATTAGATTTACTACTAATGGTGGAATTAATACATTTATAGGTTTAAAAGCTGACTTAGGTTCTACTATATTTAGACCTGAAAATAGTGCCCTTCAAGCTTTTGGTAGAAATTATGTAGTAGGTAGTATAACCCAAAAAGGATCTGGTAGTTTTGAAATATTATTAGATGCAGATAGTTCACAATCAGATTTAGCCCAATTTAGTATAAGAAGTAACTCAGCAATTCCAGGTATTGGAGGATTATTACTTACAGTAAGTGAAAGTGGCGAAACTCGAATGTATGATTCTTTAAATGTTGACAACCATATAACAGCCTCAGGTAATATAAGCTCAAGTGGACAAGTATATGCTGATACATTACAATTAAATAATTTACCTACATCACCATCAGGTTTACCTGTGGGCACAGTGTGGGTTTCAGGAAGTAAAAGTGATAATTCAACAGATAATGTAAATTGTGGAACCTTAATGATAGTATTATAATATGAGTATTTTTATAAGAGATGAATTAAATACCTCAGGCACTACTCTAGGAGATGGTCAAAGTCCAGATGTAAATCCTCATTATATAGGAAGAACTCAACGAGATATTCTTGATACATCAGGTACTACTCCAGGAGATGGTCAAAGTCCAGATGTAAATCCTGATTTTTCTCCTATGATTATTCATCAATCAAACCCAGTTCAAAACCAACATTCAATTGAACTTAAAGAAGGATGGGTTACTATTGCATATCCAGGTTTAATTAAAATGGATATTTTAGAATTTCTTAGAATATTTTACGGACAACATGCAACCTCCTCACGAGATGATATGTTTGATTTTTTAGTAAATCAAATAAATATTTGGAAGGATAATGAAGGTCGATTTATGTGGCCTGCATTTTCATTTGATGGTTTAGGTATTTTAAAACCTGGTCAAGGTTATATAGTAAAAGTAGAAGATGTTGATTCATCATCTACGAATAATAGCCTATATGGTGAATTTACTCCTAATTTAGTGGAATATTACAATCAAATTATAACTGGTGAAATAGAACCTACTTTTACAAAACCTTCATTAAATGAACGAGAAGATTTACTAAATTTAATAGAAAATGTTGTTATAACTCCAGAAAATGAAGGAGGAATCATATCTAACCAAAATGAGTATAATGTATTAGTAAGAAATATTCCAGTACCTATAACTACTGGAAGCTCATCCGATACATTCTACACTGGTAATCAATCCCTTGATGGCATTAAAGAAGGTTGGAATACTATTGGTTATACATCATTAGCTGCAGTTGATGCATTATCATCAGTACATCATTTATTTTTTGGATATTGCCCTGGTTTCATGGGGAGTACTAATATACCAGAACCTACAGAAGAAGAAATGTTTCTTAGTTTATCCCATTATGTAAATATCATGAAAGATAATGAGGGGCGATTTATTTGGCCAGATTTTCAATTTAATGGTTTAGGTGATTTAATACCTGGTCAAGGATATATAATAAGACTTAAAGATAATCGTTTTCATACAAGTTCTATTCATGCACGAATTACAAATAGCATAGGGGAAGTACATAATATACCCCCTTTAGCTGATAATTTTCAATTTCCACCTGCTAGTGGTAAAGATCTTAGACCTTTAATAGATGGAGGTCCTAGTTGATCCTAATTATACCCCTTAATGTATTCTAAAAAATGTGTATATTTATACATGAACAAAACCTACTAAATTATGGCAAACATTCCTATATGGCCTGGTTCATCATCATTCTTTCCAGGAGAAACACCTTTTGGTTTCTATGACACAGATACTGATTTTCAATCTGATGCAGACAAAGTCGCAGATTGGTGTGTAAGACGTATGGGTTACCCCTTAGTAGACATTGAATTACAAGCGGTAAATTTATTTACATGTTTTGAAGAAGCTGTAAATGAATATGGTTCACAACTTTACCATTTTCAAATAATAAATAATTTTCACACTTTAGAAGGCACCCCTACAGGATCAGATTTAAATAATAGTATTGTTACTCCTAATTTAGGTAATACTATTAATATTGCGGAGCAATATGGTAGTGAAGCTGAAGGAGCAGGAGGGAATTATAAAATAGAAAAAGGAACATTAGATGTAGTACCAGGTCAACAAAGTTATGATTTACTTTCAGATGTATCTTCTTCTATAAGTGGTTCAGAATCTGTTTATTTAAAAAGAGTTTACCACTATTCACCTGCGGCAATTAATAGATATTTTGACCCATATGCGGGTACAGGAACAGGTATTCAGTCATTAATGCAATCATTTGGGTTTGGTAATTTTTCACCAGGTGTTAATTTTATGTTAATGCCAATGTATTTCGATGTTTTAAAATTACAAGCAATTGAATTAAATGATGCTATTAGAAAATCCGCATATCATTTTGATGTTGAAAACAACAGATATTTAAAGTTATTCCCAATTCCTAATAATGGCTATAAATTACATTATGAATATGTTTTAAAATCAGTAGCTAACAACCCAGTTAAAGATCCAACAGGTGGTATAACTAATATGTCAAATGTTCCTTATAATAACCCAACATACAAATATATTAATGAACCAGGAAGACAATGGATTCGTAGATATGCTTTAGCATTAGCTAAAGAAATGTTGGGTAGTGTAAGAGGTAAATACCAATCAGTACCAATTCCAGGTGATACGACAACTTTAGATTTTGCTAGATTATTAAATGAAGCATCAGCTGAAAAAACAGCTTTAATTGAAGAATTAAAAACATTTTTAGAAGAAACAACTAGGGTTAAACAACTTGAAAGACAAAATCAAGAAGCCCAATTAACACAAGAAACATTTTATAAAGTTCCATACCCAATTTATATAGGATAATGATTAAATTAAAAAATATACTCACAGAAATATTAAATACATTTGAAATTCAAGCAGTTATACTATCTGATACTCAAGCAAACATTTCTGATATATTAGATTCAATCCGTGCTGTAAGAAGTATTACAACTGTTCGTAATATTACACCACCTGAATACCCACAAAGAGAAAGTGCTGAATATACTTTAGTTATAATAAAATTTGTAACACGAATAGATGCAAAACAAAATCTACAACAAATTAAAAATGATATATTAACTTCGGACAGAAGTGAAACAGACTTAAGAGTACCAGGAGTAAAATCATTTAAATATAAAATGGACACTTTAAAACGTAAATAATGGCTTTATTTGGAGGATTACGAGACGTATCATTATTTAAAAGTATAAGTAAAGAACTTATAAATGATATT